>Ga0302325_10002283_pt1 | contig 46712 bp, 34 predicted proteins | sample Palsa_T0_2_FD_201948 | JGI IMG/M metagenome (GOLD analysis project Ga0302325, IMG submission 201948) | Peat permafrost microbial communities from Stordalen Mire near Abisko, Sweden - Palsa_T0_2 | ecosystem: Environmental > Terrestrial > Soil > Palsa > Peat permafrost | place: Sweden: Abisko...
TGATCGTGGTCGTGATGTGCAGCCCGCCGTTGTCGATCTGGGCCTGCGAGAACTTGTACCTGCTCTGCAGTTCGTTGTCGACCAGGCCCAGGACGTAGGAGTCGTAAGGATCGGAGCCGACGTGCTGATCCTGCGCGCTGAGCACCTTCGGGAAATGCTCGGCGGCGGCCTGCTGCGCGCTCAGGTCACCCAGGGTGACCATGCCGTCGAGAACGTAGCGCCAGCGGGTCATGAGAGCCGGCCGGCCGGCCGGAGTGGGGTAGTAACTCGGGCTCTGGATGATCGCGGCGATGTACGCGGCCTGCGCGGCGTCAAGCTGCGAGGCCGGGATGCCGAAGTAGGTCTCGGCGGCCGCGCCAACCCCATAGGCACCCTGGCCGAGATAGATGGTGTTCAGGTAGTTGGTCAGGATCCACGCCTTGGACTTTTCCTTGGCCACCTTCAGTGCGACGAAGATCTCCTTGATCTTCCGGCTGGCGGTCTGCTCCGTGCCGATGTTGGCGTAGTAGTTCCGGACGAACTGCTGAGTGATGGTCGAGCCGCCCTGGAGTGAGCCGCCGCCGCTGCCCCCGCTGTTGAACACGTCCTCGTAGCCGGCCCGGACGATGCCTCTGGGCGAGACACCGCCCTCGGTGTAGAAGCTGCGGTCCTCGGCCGCCACCACGGCATCACGCATGAGGGGTGAGATCTGGTTGTACTGCAGCAACTGCCGGTCGGTGTTCCCGAACGTGCCGACCACGGTATTGCCGTCACTGAAGTAGACCGTGGACTGCTGCTGCATGGCCGCCTGGGAGGCGTCGGTGGGGACGGCCGTCTTGGCGTAGGCGTAACTGACCACCGCGACGCACAGCAGAATCAGGCCGCCGAACCCGGCGGCGGCCAGGCCGAGCACCTTCCGCCACGTCCAGTGGCGCCACCAGCTGCCCTTGACCTTTCCGCGCCCCGGGCCGCGCCCCGGGCCGCCACCTCGGCCGTTCCCGGCCCCCCCGTGGCTCGCGGCGGGACGGCCGGCGCCGGGACGACCGTTTTCGTAGCGGTCGCGACGGTAAGCGGCCCCGGTCCTTGTCCCGGTGGCAGTGCCAGTCCTTCTCCCGGTGGCAGTGGAGGCGTACCCGCCCGTGCCGTTCGCGGCACCGCGCCCCGCACTGCCCTGGCCGGCCGGGGCCGGCGTCCAGTAACCGACTGCTGCCGGGGCCGGGGCGCTCCCGGCCGGGTAATCCCCCCAGCCATCGCCGGGACGGCCCCGGCGGCCGCGCGGCGCGGACTGGTCGCCGTCGCGCCCCGAAAAGTCGTCACGACGACGGCGCCCGCCCGAGTTGCCGGCGCCGTCATACCCGCCGCGCGGCTCCTGGCCGACCAGGTGCTCAGGCCAGGGACGGCCGTAATCACCGGTTTCCGGCGTGGGGCGATTAGGCCCGCTGACGTCTCTGCTGCTCACGCATCCTCGCTGTTGGCTGAGCGGATGGCGGCTGCAGGGGTACCGCCGAGCTGCACGGTACCCCAGGAGATCAGCCGCCGCTGGCACGTCCGCTCGATCGCACCGTCGCGACGCAACGTGCCTTCCGGTGCATTCCTACTGGCTTGTCCTAGCTCGGCGGCCGCGTCGCGCACGCGGCTCGCCAGTGCCAAGAACGTAAGACGATGCAAGGTGGTTCCAGCCGCAACTTTGGCAGACTTCGACCACATAGACCCGGAATTCGCCGTATTCGGCGGCCATCTCGTCCAGCTCCGGCCCGCGCTTCACGCGTCCCTCGTACTGCCCAAGCTCATCGCCATATACATAGGTAACATGCGTGAGCTTGGCTTTCCGGCAGATCGGGCACCGGATTTCGGTCGGCTCGCCGTGAAACTTGGCGGCTCGCAGCAGGTAGGGATGAGCGTCGCATACATCGGCGACCGTAGTGTGCCCGGCCTGGACCGACGCGAGCGTAGCCCGGCGGGCCAGCCCGTAGACGACAACGGAACGCCTTGTCCCCATGACGGACAGGGTATGTCGGAACTCGCATCAGGCCGAGCGCGGAGGCAAGCCGGATTGGCCAGACGCGCAAAAATGTCCTTTCCGGGCATCGTTCACGGTCCCGCCTGCGGTGCCCCTTGCCTAACCAGCTGCCACTCTATATCCTCCTGATGTATCGAGTCGATACATCGCACCGAGGCATCGGACGGATACATCGCATCCGGTGGGCACCGGCAACCCCGGGAGCTCGCCGGCAGACGGGGGTGGGAAGGTGACGGGTAAGCGGTCTGGCGTGCTGGAGCTCGCCGTGCTCGGGCTGCTGCACGATTCACCGATGCACGGCTATGAGCTGCGCAAGCGGCTGAGCTCGGTGCTCGGCGCGTTTCACGCCTTCTCCTACGGGTCGCTGTACCCCTGCCTGAAGGAACTGCTGGTCCGAGGGCTGATCGCGGAAGAGGACGCGGATCCTTCCCCGCGCGCCCGGGCGGGACGCCGGTCCAGGATCGTCTACCGGCTGACCGCGGAGGGCAAGGACCGGCTACACGAACTGCTCGGTGAGGCAGGCCCAAACTCGTGGGACGACGATGGTTTCGGCGTGCACTTCGCCTTCTTCGGGCAGACCCGCGCCGACGTCCGGCTGCGCATTCTCGAAGGGCGCCGCAGCCGACTCGAAGAGCGGATGGACACCGTGCGAGCGGCGTTCGCCCGCACCCGGGAGCGGGTCGACAGTTACACCCTCGAGCTCCAGCGGCACGGTCTCGAGTCAGTCGAGCGGGAGGTCCGCTGGCTGAACGAGCTGATCGCCTCCGAACGGGAGCGGGACGCCGGCGCCGTCGGCCAGCCCCGCCCGGATGAGGCGGATCCAGGCCGTCGGGGCACCTACAACGCATGAGCAAGGACAAGAAGGAGTCATCCTGATGAGTTCGGTACGTGTGGCCATCGTGGGCGTGGGCAACTGCGCGAGTTCCCTCGTCCAGGGCCTGGAGTACTACAAGGACGCCGACGACAGCAGGCGGGTGCCTGGGCTCATGCACGTACGGTTCGGTCCGTACCACGTGAGCGACCTGGAGGTGGTCGCGGCCTTCGACGTGGACGCCAAGAAGGTCGGCTGTGATGTGGCCGACGCAATCAGCGCGAGCGAAAACAACACCATCAAGATCGCAGACGTCCCGCCGACCGGGGTGACGGTCCAGCGCGGCCCGACGTTCGACGGGCTGGGCGAGTACTACCGGGACATCATCACCGAATCGGACGAGCCGGCCGTGGACGTGGTGGGCGCGCTCCTGGAGGCCCGGGCCGACGTCCTGGTCAGCTACCTCCCGGTCGGTTCGGAGGAAGCCGACCGTTACTACGCGCAGTGCGCGATCGATGCGGGCGTCGCCTTCGTCAACGCGCTGCCGGTCTTCATCGCCTCCAACCCGGAGTGGGCCGCGAAGTTCACCGCGGCGGGCGTGCCGATCGTGGGTGACGACATCAAGTCGCAGGTGGGCGCGACGATCACGCACCGGGTCCTGGCCAAGCTGTTCGAGGATCGCGGTGTTGAGCTGCTCCGCACCTACCAGCTCAACGTCGGCGGCAACATGGACTTCAAGAACATGCTGGAGCGCAGCAGGCTGCAGTCGAAGAAGATCTCCAAGACCCAGTCGGTCACCTCTCAGATCCCGCACGAGATGGAAGGCGCCGCCGTCCATATCGGCCCGTCTGACCACGTGCCCTGGCTGGATGACAGGAAGCTGGCGTTTGTCCGGCTCGAGGGACGGGCCTTCGGCGACGTGCCGCTCAGCCTGGAGTACAAGCTGGAGGTCTGGGACTCACCCAACTCGGCCGGCGTGATCATCGATGCCATCCGGGCCGCGAAGATCGCCAAGGACCGCGGCATCGGCGGCCCGGTCACCTCGGCGTCCTCCTACTTCATGAAGTCTCCCCCCGAGCAGTTCGGCGACGACGTCTGCCGCGACCTGGTGGAGAAGTTCATCCGGGGCGAAGTCGAGCGCTAGCGGTACCGGCCACGTTCCTGACGAAACAGGGCCAGCGCATTCGGCGGTCACCCGGGTCCCGGCCTGCGGGCTCCCGGGTGACCGTGTCCCGGCCGCCCGGCGCCTTAGGCTGAGCCCGTGGCCCCGCACACGGTCGCGCACCTGTCGCGATCCCCATTCGCCGCCGATCTGAGGTCGGTGCTCAGCGAACGTAACTTCCGGCGGCTGTTCGCCACCCGGCTGATCTCTCAGGCCGGCGACGGTATCTACACGGCCGGGTTCGGCGCCTACGTCTTCTTCTCCGCGACGACCTACCCGGATCCCGCGGCTGCGGCGGAAGCCTTCGCCGTGCTCTACCTGCCCTACTCGTTCATCGGGCCCTTCGCCGGAGTCTTCATCGACCGCTGGTCCCGGCGGCAGATCCTGCTCGTCTCGGCCCTCGTCCGCGCGGTGCTCGTCGCGATCACCGCTCTGCTGATCGGCGCCGGCGAACTGGGTGTGCCGCTGTACATCAGCGCGCTGGCCGCTCTGGGCGTGAACCGTTTCTTCCTGGCGTCGCTGTCGGCGGCCCTGCCGCACGTTGTTCCCGACGACAAGCTGGTCATGGCCAATTCGGTCGCCCCGACCATCGGCGGGATCGTGACCACCGTGGCCGGCGTCATCGCGGTCGGCCTCCGGCTGCTGCTGGGCGGCGGGCACGGCGGCGCGGCCGTGATCGTTCTGGTCGCGGCCGGGTGTTATTTCCTGGCCGGGCTGGCCGCGGCCACGATGCAGCGTGACCTGCTCGGCCCGGCGCACAAACCGGGCCGAGCACCGGAAACGCTGTCACGGGCGCTGCGCGAGGTCCTCAGCGGGCTGGCCGACGGGGTGCGTTATCTGTCGCGGCGCCGGGGCCCAGCGGGCGCCCTGGGCGCCATCGGCGGCTACCGCGTACTGTTCGGGATCGTTTTCCTCATGTCGATCCTGCTGTACCGGAACTACTTCTACCCCGGCGGCAATGGGAACGCCGCCCTCAGCCATTTCACGCTGGTGATCATCGTCACCGCACTGGGCTACGGGCTGGCGGCCGTTGTCTCCCCGCCCGTCACCCGGCGGTTCGCCAAGCACACGTGGATTACGTTCCTGCTCGCCTGTTCCGGTCTGGTCATGGGACTGGGCCTGACGTTCAGCCAGGTGCCTTTCCTGGTCATCGGCTTCGTGCTCGGGCTCACCGGGCAGGGCATCGCGATCTCAGCCACCACGATCATCCAGGAGCAGACCAGCGACGCCTACCGCGGCCGGGCGTTCGCCCTGTACGACATGATGTTCAACGGCATCTTCGTTGTCGGGGCCGTCTTTGGGGCGCTGATCATCCCGGTCGACGGCAAGTCATACCCGCTGATCGTGGTGACCGCTGTCGGGTACGTGCTTGCCGCGGTGCTCTACGGTCGGTCCGGCCGGGCCAACACGGGTAACGAGCCCGCCTCCGGCCCTGGCAATCCTTCCCCTTCGGCCCAGCGGAGCAGCTCCTGAGCCGCCTGCTCCTTGCCGATCAGGCCCCGCTCGATGCGGAGCTCCAGCAGGAACGCGTAGGCCTGGCCGACCAGGGGACCGCGTGGTATGCCCAGGATCTGCATGATTTCGTTGCCGTCGAGCTCGGGACGGAGCCTGGCCAGCTCCTCTTCTTCCGACAGGCGCTCGATCCGCTGTTCCAGGTCGTCATAGGCGCGGGCGAGCCGGTTCGCCTTTCCCTTGTTTCTCGTCGTGCAATCGGCTCTGGTCAGCGCGTTCAGCCGGGTCAGCAGCGGCCCCGCGTCCCGGACGTACCGCCGTACCGCTGAATCGGTCCATCCGGCCTCGCCGTAGCCGTGGAAGCGCAGGTGCAGCTCAACCAGCCGGGAGACATCGGTCACCACATCTTTGGGAAACCGAAGCACGGTAAGCCGCTTTCTGGCCAGCTTGGCCCCGACCACCTCGTGGTGATGGAAGGCCACCCGGCCGTCCGGCAGCCGGGAACGGGTCCCCGGCTTGCCGATGTCGTGCAGCAGCGCGGCCAGCCGCAGCACCAGGTCACCGGTGAGCCCGTACCGTGCCTCCAGCCCGATGGCCTGGCGCAGGACGGTGAGGCTGTGCTGGTAGACGTCTTTGTGCCGGAAATGCTCATCTGCTTCGAGCCGCAGCCGGGGCACCTCCGGCAGCACGTGCTCGGCCACACCTGTTTTGACGAGCAGGTCGACGCCCCGCGCCGGGTCGGGCGCCAGCATCAGCTTGGTCAGCTCATCGGTGATCCGTTCGGTGGAAACGGACTCGAGCAGCCGGGGAGCCTGGCGCCCCATGGCTTCGCGCACGTCATCGGCCACCGTGAAGCCCAGCTGGGCGGAAAACCGGGCGGCCCGCAGGATGCGCAGCGCGTCGTCGGAAAACGACTCGTCCGCCGTCCCGGGCGTGCGCAGGACCTTTTCCCGCAGCGCGGCCAGGCCGCCGAACGGATCGACCAGCTCATGGTCGGGCAGCCGCGCAGCCATCGCGTTGACGGTGAAGTCCCGGCGGCGCAGGTCCGCTTCGAGGGATGTGCCGTAACGGACTTCCGGCTTGCGCGACCGCGGTGCGTATTCCTCGCTGCGGTAGGTGGTGACCTCGAGGATTGCGCTGTCTTTGCGCAGCCCGACCGTGCCGAAATCGATCCCTACGGTCCACACCGCGTCGGCCCAGCCGTCGACGATCCGGAGGACTTCCGCGGGCGGCGCGTCGGTGGTCAGGTCCAGGTCTCCGGGCTCACGGCCGAGAAAGACATCGCGGACCGGGCCACCGACCAGGGCGAGTTCGTAACCATGACGGGTGAACAGCAGGCCGAGCTCGTCGGCGGCGGCCGACACCCGCCGCAGCAGGGCCGCAGCGGCCTTTCGCTGCTCATCGTTCAGCGGGTTCACGGGGCTCACCGGACGCAGGGAAGTGGAATTTGGCACGGCTATCGAGGGTAATGGGTGGAGGAAGTGAGGATACCCCGGCGCAGACAGAATGCCGCTTCGAGACTTTGCGGGTAAACGAAACGCTCAGCCTGGGAGTCCAACGCTTAGGCTGGGAGTCCACTGCATGACTCCGCCCGATCGGCTGCGACACCGGCCGTATTCAGGAAACGGCAATAACATTTCAGGCGTGCCCCGTCAGCGTGCCGCGCCGGGTTTCCTTTTCCGGGCTGCGGTCACCCTCGCTCTCGCCGTCGCCGCCCTTGTGGCCGCGGGGGCCGGTCTGCTGACGATCGCTCCCGCGGCGCAGGCCGCGGAAACGGGGCGGCTGCAGCCGGCCAGCAGCGATGCTTCGGTGGTGATCGATTCGGTCAGCCCGCAGGTCGCGCGGCCCGGCGCGACGGTAACCGTGTCCGGCACCGTCACGAACGAATCGGGCGCCGCGCTGTCCGCCGTTTCCGTGCAGCTTCGCACCTCAGCGGCGCCGCTGCAGTCCCGGGCCGACATGACCAGCTACGCGGACGGCACGCTGGCGGCCGACACCCCGGTGGGCACCGCCGTACTGGTCACCGGCAGCCTGGCCAGCGGGGCCACGGCGCATTGGCAGCTCTCCCTGTCAGCTAACGCGATCGGCATCAGCCTGTTCGGTGTGTACCCCCTCGGGGTGCAGGCCGACGCCCTCGGCCTTCCGGTCGGCACGGATCGCACCTTCCTCCCGTTCTGGCCGGGAGCGGCCGCGTCAGGCATGTCCCAGCGGCTGAAGATCGCGTGGGTGTGGCCGCTGCTCAACCCTCCCCAGCAAGGCGTCTGCCCGGCCCTGACCAGCAACAGCCTGGCCAGCAGCGTGGCCACCGGCGGCCGGTTGCAGACCCTGCTGTCCACTGGCTCGGCCTACGCGGCGAGCGCGGACCTGACCTGGGCCGTGGACCCTGGCCTGCTTGAGAGCGTGGCCACGATGACCCGGCCGTACCGTGTCGGCGGCACGGCTGACTGCACCGGCGGCACCGCGCAGCACGCCAGCCAAGCCGCTGCGCAATGGATGTCCGGGGTACGGGCGGTCTCCTCCCGGAACCAGATGTTGACCACGCCTTACGACGACGTGGATGTCGCGGCGCTCACCCACCAGGGACTGGACAGTGACCTGACGAGCGCCTTCCAGCTGGGCCGATCGGTCGCGGGCTCGCTGCTGAGCACGCCGTCCGGGTCGTCGGCGGGCGCTGGCAGCCGGACCCGGACCGAGCAGCCATCGGCCGTGTCCAGTTCGATCGCGTGGCCAGCCGACGGGCTGGCTGACTCCAGCGTGCTTGCCAACCTGGCCATCAACGGGATCAGCACGGTCGTGCTCAGCAGCAGCGAAATGCCCGCCACCGGGATCGGTTCCGACGCAGTGGCCTCGACCCCGACGGCGACCGGAACGACCATGAAAGTGCTGCTCGCCGACTCGGCGATCACCGAGGTGCTTGGCTCGGCGACATCCGCGCCGGGTAGCTCCTTCGCAGTCAGCCAGCAGTTTCTCGCCGAGACCGCCATGATCGCGTCCGAGGAACCGGCCCTGGCGCAATCGGTGGTTGCGGCGCCGCCCCGCGAGTGGGATCCGTCGGCCCCATTGGCCACCCAGCTGCTGAGCGACAGTGAGACGGCCAATGCGCCGTGGCTGGCGCCCGAGACGCTCGCCGGGCTGGCCGCCTCGCCGCCGAGCACCAGCCAGTCGTCCCACCGGCCCCCGCCGGATAATCAGGTCAGCCCGGCGGAACTGAACGGGGTGTACCTCAAGCAGGTCGGGGCCCTCGACTCCAGCATGCGGGTCTACAAAGACATCCTGTACCAGCCGACGGCGCAGTACTTGAACCAGCTCAGCGAGGGCGTGGCCGCCACCGAGTCGTCCGCCTGGCGCGGCAGCCCGACCGCAAACGCGGCGGGCGGGACCATGCTGGACGAGGTCGCCGACTACGTGTCCAGCCAACTGCGCAAGGTGCAGATCATCAATTCCGCGCGAGCCACCCTCGTCGGATCGTCCGGGACACTTCCGGTGTCGGTCGTGAACGGCCTGCCGGAAAGTATCCGGGTGCGGCTGCAGGCGACCGAGCCCCCCGACAGCCGGCTCACCATCGCCGGCCAGACACCGCCCGGCCCGATCACGGTGGGCGCTGGCCAGACCCAGACCGCCAAGCTTTCGGTCCGGTCCGATGCCATCGGCGATACGACGATCGAATTGCGGCTGCTCGGCCAGGACGGCAGGCCGCTGCCGGAAGCCGCCGTGCCGTTGAGCGTGCAGTCCACCCACTTCGGCTCGACCCTGCTCATCCTCATCTATGCGGCCCTGGGGGTGGTCGTCCTCACCGCGATCGCCCGGGCGATCCGGCGGGCGCTGCGGGACGACCCGCCCAGCCCCTCGCAGGGCGGCCAGCGGGACGGACCCCAGCACGACGGCCAGCACGATTACGAGGCAGAACGGGCGCAGCACAGTCCCACTGCGGTCGATGGAGCCGCTACCGTCGGAAGAGACAGCGAAGGCAATCCCCGTCACCCACCGGAGGCCCCGGATGATTTCGCGGACGCACGAGACTGGGCCAGGTACACCTGACCGCAGGCTCCCTGCGGTCGCGCATGGCGGCCCCGTCGCGGGAGAGCCCGCCCATCCTGACCGGCCCGGCCGGGCCTGTCACCCAGGCCGTCATCCGCTGACAGGTGGCACGTGAGCAGCGGCTACGACGGCGACGAACCGCGCCGTGGCGGGGTGAGCGGCGGCTACGGACAGGGCCCGCGCTACGAGCCGGACGGTCCCGGTGAGGGACATGAGCCGGACGGGGACACGGCCAGCAGTCCCGGCGACCTCAGCGACCTGTGGCGTGAGCCTGACCCGTGGGCGGCTGAGGCCCGGCGCGGGCTGGAGGCCTGGCAGGAGCCGGGCCCGTGGCGCGAGGACGCCCGGCCGGGCCACGAGGACCCCTACCGCCGGGGCGACGATCCCTACCGGCCGCGAGGTGACGACGCCCAGCGGACTGCCGGCTACCGCGGCGACCGGACACGACCTGACGACCGGCGGGGCTACGGCCAGGCTTATGACAGTGACGGAGCATGGCGGGACGATTCCCGGCGAGGCGGACCTGTTCCGGCCGAGGACTATCAGAGCCCGGTCAGGTGGCGGGGCCCGGACCATCAGCGGCCTGATCCGCAGCGGCCCGCGCGGCCGCCGCGTGAGCCGGACGCGCCCACCGAGGCCGAGCGGCCTCCCACCGGATGGCACGAACTCCCGCAACCACCCGGTGATCCGGGTCTCCGTGGCCGTACCGGAAGCTCGCAGCACGCCGCCGACGCCGACGCCTGGCGCCAGGCCCCGCCGCCCGCGGGTCCCCCGCGGCGCCCCGCGGCTCCGCCGCCCGCCGACCCGGACGGTACGCGAGCCTGGTGGGACGACGCCTTCCGGCCCCCAGCGGGCGGCGGGCCGGGCCAGCCCGGCCCGCCGCACGCGCCCGATCCGCAGGTGCCCACGGCCCCGGCCCGGCCGGCCAGCGCGCCTCAGGCCCCCGCCCCTCAGGCCCCCGCGCTGCGCCGGCCCTCGGCGCAGGGTTACGGAGTTCCGCCTGGAGATCTGACCCAGCCGATCCCGATGTACCAGCCGCAGGGCACATACGTCGCCGACGCGTACCGCGCGGCCGAGCCCTACGACGAAACGGCCCTGGCGGATACCGCGTACGCCCCGCAGCCGGTCTTCCGACCCGGCCGTGCCCCCGGCGAACGTCCCGCTGCCGCGGGAAGCAGCCTCACGCGGTCGACCGGCTCGATGGCGATAGGCACGCTGATCTCACGGGTCACGGGCTTCCTGCGCACCTTCGTCTTCGTGTTCGCCCTCGGCACGGCCACGCTCGCCAACGGCTACAACCTCGCCAACACGCTGCCCAACGCGGTGTACGACGTGATGATCGGCGGCGTGCTCACCAGCGTGGTGGTGCCCCTGCTGGTGAAGGCGGCCAAGGAGCATCGGGACAGCGGCGAAGCCTACGACCAGCGGATCTTCACCCTCAGCATTCTGGGCCTGGGCGCCGTGACGGTGGTGGCGACCGTCGCGGCCGGCCTGCTCGTGGATCTTTATGCGGGCTCGGTGCCCGGCGCCGAGCACCGCCTGACGGTCGTCTTCGCGTACTTCTTCATCCCGCAGATCTTCTTCTACGGCCTCAGCTCCCTGATCGGCGCGATCCTGAATACCAGGAACAGCTTCGCCGCGCCGATGTGGACGCCGATCATTAACAACGTCGTCGTCATCGCCGTGGGCCTGCTTTTCGTCGTCACCGTGGGCCTGAATAAGACCGCCAGCACCGTATCCGCGGGCGGGGTCCTGCTGCTCGGGATCGGTACGACGCTGGGCATCATCGTGCAGACCGTCGCCCTGATCCCCGCGCTGCGCAAGGTCGGCTTCCGGTGGCGCCCTCGGTTCGACTTCCGCCGCACGGAGCTGGCCGAAATCAGCCGCATGGCGGTCTGGATGCTGGCCTATGTCGTGTCGACGCAGATCACGTTCGTCGTCACGACCAGGCTGGCCAACGCGGCCAGCGTGCACGTGCCCGACGCCGGCGTCTCCGCCTACAACTACTCCTACGCCCTTTTCCTGCTCCCGTACGCCATCATCGGGGTATCGGTGACCACGGCGCTGCTGCCCAGGATGAGCAGGCATGCCGCCGAGGGCCGGTTCTCACTGGTGCGCGATGACTTCTCGGCCAGCATTCGGCTGTCGTCGGTCATTCTGGTACCCGCCGCCCTGCTGCTGGCCGTGCTCGGGCCCCCGCTGTGCGAGTTCCTGTTCAGCTACGGCAGCTCGTCGGTCACGGGCGCGCGCTACATCGGGGAGGCGTTCGCGGCCTTCTCGCTCGGCCTCGTGCCCTTCGTTATCTTCCAACTGCTGCTGCGGGTGTTCTACGCCCTGCACGACAGCCGCACCCCAGCCATCATCGGCTTCCTGACCATGATCGCCACCGTGATCGGGAACTTCATCGCGGCGGCGGTCCTGCCCGCGGGCGAGGTCGTCATCGGCCTGGCCTTCGTCTACGGGATCACCAGCGTCTTCAGCGCGATGATCGCCTGGCGGCTGCTGACCAAGCGGGTTGGCAGCCTGGACGGGCGGGTGGTGACCCGCAGCCTGGTCCGGATGCACGTGGCCGCGATACCGCCGCTTATCTTCGCCTTTGCGGTCAGCGCGGCCGTGAGCGTGGTCATTCACCCCGGAGCGGTCAACGGGTTTATTACCGTGCTGATCGGTGGCGGCGGGGCGCTCCTGCTGTACGTGATCGTGGCCAGGGCCCTGCGGCTGGACGAGCTGAGCCAGCTGAGCCAGCTGATGCGCATGGTAGGCGGGCGATTCGGCCGCCGTGGCTAGGGGCCCGGCATATCGCGGGTGTCCAGTCCCTGTCAAGCCGGTGGCCGACCTGGGAACTGGGCCAGGGACGTGGGACCATAGATGAGACATTGACGGCAATCGCGTATAACGGTTTACACGGGGCCACTCGCTCGCAGCCCCGCGGGGAGGGCCAGGCGTCTTACCATTGTCAATACCTACCGCAGCGCCGGCGGTGCTCCGCCGATCGGACCGGGGCCTGAAAGGAGGGTCGAGAGCCTGTCCTGCTCTTGACGGGTATGCATGAGCACGTACACCTCTGAGCCGGGAACCCGGCTGGCAGGCCGCTACCGCCTCGAAGATCAGGTCGACGCGGGCGGCGGCTGGGCGCTGTGGAAAGCCATCGACGAAATTCTCGCCCGGGCCGTGACCGTGCTGATGTTCGCGGAGGATTTCCCCCGCGTCCGGGAGGCCGTCACGGCGGCGCGCGCGGCAAGCCGCCTGAACGATTCGCGGTTGTCCCAGGTATTCGACGTCGACGACTCCGGCGAGCGGGCGTACATCGTCATGGAGTGGGTGGCGGGTGAGTCGCTCACCGACATGCTCAGCGACGGGCCGCTCGACCCGGCCTGGGCGGCCACGATCGTCTGCGAAGCGGCCCAGGCCATCTCGGCTGCGCACGCGGCGGGCCTGGCCCACCTGCGCCTGGTTCCCGGATCGCTGCGGTGGACATCCGGCGGGGGCGTGAAGATCACCGGCATCGGCATGGACGCGGCGATCGCCGGAGTCGGCGCGGAACAGGACCCGGCCGAAGATGTGGCCCTGACCGACACTCGCCAGCTCGCCTGGCTGATGTATGCGGCGGTGACCGGTTACTGGCCCGGGCCGGGTACGACGCCGCTGCCGCCTGCCCCGGCGGTGGACGGCGCCCCGTGCAGTCCCCGCCAGGTGTCCGCCGGGGTACCGGCCACCATCGACTCGATCATCTGCCAGGGCATGTTCCAGCGGCACGGGCGGAACGGCACGGCGATCACGACACCGAGCGGCTTCGCCGATGCGCTCGCCGAGGTCGCGCTGCCCGCCCAGCCCATTCCCCCGCCGTACGACGACACCGCGCGGGTAGGCCGCAGCCACGAGACCGGTCCCGCCGGGCGGTACGGCGGCCGGCAGGCCCCGGCTACCGATCCGGCCGAACGGGGCCGCCCCGGGCCGCCGGTGCGGCGGACGACCGGATACGGCGGTGGCCAGCGCCGGACCAGTGGCACGGCCAAGGCCCTGATCAGCGTGGTCATTGTGCTGGTGCTCGCCGCGGTTGGCGCGGTGGCCTGGTCGGTCGGACATACGAAGCATGGCGGGAGCACCCACGCCGGCGGTGGCCCGAGCAGGTCGGCGGGCCCGTCGACCGCGCCCGCCACCGTGCTGAAGCCGATCAGTGCGACCGCCGCGGACAACCCCGGGCAGGCGAGCGCCGCCTTCGACGGCAGCACCACCGGGTGGAATTCGCAGTTCTACATCGGCAACCCGGCCTTCGGCAACCTGAAGAAGGGCTCCGGCCTGATCCTGAACATGGGCCACCAGGTCCGGCTCAGCCAGGTAACGGTCCAGTTTGCCCCGACCTGCTGCACGGCTGCGGACCTTGAGATCGGCAATTCGGACAACCCGGCGTCGGCGAGCGGATTCACGTCCGTGGCGACGACACCCAGCCAGGCCTCCGGAGCTCAGACGTTCAACGTCACCAGCACCGCCAGGGGACAGTACGTGATGATCTGGTTCACCAGCCTGCCGCAGATGGCGGGCAGCCCGAACCAGTACCAGGCCGTGGTCTACAACGTGGTCGTGCGCGGATTCGGCTGAGATCCACTGGCAGCCGTGACGGACAGAATCTTCCCCGAACTTTCGGACGCGCAGCTTCTCAAGCGGCATCTGCAGGGTGACCCTGATGCCTTCGGCCAGTTGTTTCTGCGGCATCGGGACCGCTTGTGGGCGGTGGCGCTGCGCACCCTCTGCGACCCGGAGGAAGCCGCGGACGCGTTGCAGGAGGCGATGATCTCCGCGTTCCGCCGGGCCGGTGACTTCCGGGGCGACTCAGCCGTGACGACCTGGCTGCACCGGATCGTGGTGAATGCGTCGCTGGACCGGCTGCGCCGCCGGACGGCGCACGCGGTCAGTTCCGTCGGGGACGAAGGCACCCTGGACCTGCTGGCTACTCAGGGACGCGTCCCGGCCACCACGGATCCGGCCAGTGTCCGCGACACCGCGCTTGACGTGGAAGCGGCACTGCGGCTCATCCCGCCTGAGCAGCGCGCGGCGCTCGTCCTCGTCGACATGCTCGGTTATCCCGTCGCCGACGCCGCGGCCATACTGGAGATTTCGCCCGGGACCGTGAAGAGCCGCTGCGCCCGCGGCCGCGCGCGACTGCTGCCGCACCTCGAGCATCTGCGCAGCAGCACGCCGGCGGCAGAAGCTGGCCCAGAAGCGGGATTTTCACGGAACCGTACGGCAACCGGCAGCGTCTCACCTGGGCAGGGAGGAGATGGATGAGGCGTCATTCGGCGCATGTGGACGCGAACGTCCTGGCCGAGCTCAGCGCCGGGCTGATCAGCGGCCGCCGCGCCACCCGAATCCACGCGCACCTGGCGGGCTGCCAGCGCTGCGCGAGCGTTAGTGCTGGGCTGTCCGGCGTGCGTGTCCTGCTGGCGTCAGTTCCGCCGTCGCCGATGCCCGAAGTGGTGACCGCTCGGCTGAACGCGGCGATCGCCGCGGAAGCAGCGGCCCGGTCCGCTGCGGCGGCCGCCCCTGAACAGCTCACTCGCGGGCATACGCCGCAGCCCGGCGGGACCGCCGGCGGCGGTCCGCCCCAGCGGCGCTGGCCCGGCTGGACGAGCCCGGTAGCCGCCCGCGCCTTCGCCACGGCGGCTGCGGTGTGCCTGATCGCGGCCGGCGGGTACGCGGCCGTCCAGCTGACCTCCTCCGGCAGCTCGGGGCCGTCCGTATCCGCCGGCCCGGCGACCAGGACGCGGGCCGGGACCGCTGTAGGCCCGTACCACGTGGGGGCCAGCCGCGAGGGCAGCCAGGTCCAGGACCCGCCCCAGCCGTCCTTCAGCGTGGTCACCAGCGGGACCGACTACAAGTGGTCGACGCTGAGCGCACAGATCGAAAGCGAGCTCAGCAAGCTGAGCAGGGTCGGCCCGGACACGCAGGCCGGGAAGGCGATCCGGCGCACCCCCACGGCTGAGCAGGATGCGTGCGCGCTGGAGGTCACCTCCGGCGTCACCCCGACACTTGTCGACGCCGCCCGTTACCAGGGCCACCCGGCCACCATCGTCGCGCTGAAGCAACAGGGGGATCCGTACGCCCAGGCCTGGGTGGTCGGCCCGAAGTGCTCTGGCGCCCAGAGCGACCAGCTCACCCATGTCTGGCTCTACGCGTCCGGCGGTTAGGCTGCGTCGCCAGGCTGCCCCCTGGCCAGCCTGACTAGCCGCGCTGCCTGCGGGAATCAACGACCCCTAGGATCGGTTGAATCCCGTGCAGTCAAGGAAGGGCAGCAAGAAATGACCGCCGTGCGCAACGTCATCATCATCGGATCCGGCCCCGCCGGTTACACGGCGGCCGTGTACGCGGCCCGCGCACGGCTCGAGCCGCTGATGTTCGAGGGCTCGGTCACGGCCGGTGGCGCGCTGATGCAGACGACGGACGTGGAGAACTTTCCCGGATTCCCGGACGGGATACTCGGCCCGGAGCTGATGGACTCGCTGCGTAAGCAGGCGGAGCGCTTCGGCGCCGAACTCCTCGCGGATGATGTGGTCTCGGTCGACCTGACCGCGAGTCCCAAGGTGGTGCGGACGGCCGACGAGACCTACCTGGCCAAGTCGGTCATCGTGGCCACCGGTTCCAGGTACCGCGAGCTTGACATCCCCGGCGAGAAGGAATTGGCGGGTCACGGTGTGTCCTGGTGCGCCACGTGTGACGGGTTCTTCTTCCGCGAGCAGGACATCGCCGTGGTCGGCGGCGGTGACTCGGCGATGGAGGAAGCCACCTTCCTGACCCGGTTCGCCCGGTCGGTCACGGTCATTCACCGGCGCGACAGTCTCCGCGCCTCCAAGATCATGCAGGACCGGGCGTTCGACAATCCCAAGATCAAGTTCCTCTGGGACAGTGAGATCGTCGAGGCGGCCGGGGACACGAAACTCACTGGCCTGCGCATCCGGAATCTCAAGACCGGGCAGGAGGACGTGCTCAAGGTGAGCGGCGTGTTCGTGGCGATCGGCCATGATCCGCGCAGCGAGCTGTTCACCGGCCAGCTCGACGTCAACCCCGAGGGTTACCTGCAGGTTCAGCACCCCACCACCCGGACCAACATCGACGGTGTTTTCGCCTGCGGCGACGTGGTGGACCACATCTACCGCCAGGCGGTCACGGCCGCCGGTACCGGCTGTGCCGCCGCCATCGACGCGGAGCGATGGCTGGCCAGCCTGGAGTCCTGAAGACAATCATCCGTTAAGGAAAAGGGAAGTGAACGGCTTGGGTGCGACCAAGGTTGTGACTGACGCGACCTTCGAGAACGAGGTCCTGAAGAGCGAGAAGCCGGTAGTCGTGGACTACTGGGCAGAATGGTGCGGGCCGTGCCGGATGGTGGCTCCGGTGCTTGAAGAGATCGCCAAGGAGCATGCCGACAAGATCGAGGTCGTCAAGCTCAACATCGACGAGAACCCGGCTGTGTCGCAGAAGTACGGGATCATGGCGATCCCCACGATGAACGTGTTCTCCGGCGGCCAGGTCGTGAAGCAGATCGTCGGCGCGAAGCCGAAGTCCGCGATGCTCAAGGAGCTCGCCGAGTTCCTCTGACCGCGGCGGCTCAGCAGGACGGCAGGGATGGCGCCGCCCCGGGGATGCTTCCCGGGGTCGGCACCATCTGTGTGTTCAGGGGCCGCTAGGCGGGGCGGAGTGCGCGCTCGGGGGCGCGGGCAGGGGTCATGGAGCCCAGCAGGCGCTCCAGGGCCACCTCGACGTCCTCACGCCAGGACATCGCCGTTTTCAGCTCCAGCCGGAGCCGCGGGTAGTGGTGGTGCGGGCGGACGGTCTTGAAGCCGACCGCGAGCAGATATTCGGCGGGCAGCATGCAGGAGTGCGGCTCCCAGTCGTGGACCCCGAAGGCTTCGATAGCCTTCACCCCGCGCCGGGTGAGGTCCTTGGCCATGCCCTGCACGAGCATGCGGCCGAGCCCCCCGCTCGCAAACTCGGTCAGCACATGAGCCGTCATCAGCAGCACGGCGTCCCCGCTCACCGGGCTGGTCGGGAAGGCCACCGAGCGCGGAACATACGGCGGCGGCGCGTACAGCGCATACCCGGCCGACGCGCCATCCACATAGACGATCTTCCCGCAGCTGCCCCATTCGAGCAGCACCGAGGAGACCCACGACTCTTTCTCCAGGGCCGGCTCCCCGGCATCGGCGGCCCTGGACCCGCCGATCGGGTCCAGCTCCCAGAAGACGCAGCTCCGGCACCTCGGCGGCAGATCGTCGAGGTTATCAAGCGTGATATTGGCGAGTCGGCGCGACACGTGGCCCCCAGAGTTTCGTATGCCCCCATTCTGGAAGCATGTGCGCGTCCTATCCGCAAGCTTCACACAACGCACTGTGCTCCCGGCCCTATGCTGGCATGATACCGACCGTTGGGAGACGAGGCCATGAGCGAGGGCGCACGGCACGCGAATTCCCGCCGCCAGGGATCGAGGATTGATCCCTATTTCGACCAGTACGCGGAGCGTGCCCGCGGCATGGTCGCTTCGGAGATCCGGGCTCTGTTCGCCGTAACCGCCCGGCCGGAGATTGTCTCGCTGGCCGGTGGATCCCCGTACGTGACGGCCTTGCCCCTCGACGTCGTCGGTGACATGGTTGGCCGGCTGGTCGCCGACCGCGGCAGCGTAGCGCTCCAGTATTGCACCGCTCAGGGTGACGTCGGCCTGCGGGAAAAAATCTGCGAGGTCATGTCTCTGGAGGGCATCCGGGCTCACCCGGACGACGTCGTCGTGACCGTCGGCTCGCAGCAGGCGCTCGATCTGATCACCCGGATCTTCGTGGACCCGGACGACGTGGTGCTCGCCGAGGCGCCCTCCTACGTTGGCGCACTCAGCTCGTTCGCGGGTTATCAGGCCGATGTGGTCCACGTGGCAATGGACGACGACGGGCTCATCCCCGAGGCCCTGGAGAATACGATCCAGCGGCTCACTGCGGCCGGGCGCCGGATCAAGTTCCTCTACACCGTGCCGAACTACCAGAATCCGGCCGGAGTCACGCTGGCGGCGCAACGGCGCCCCCGGATTCTTGAGATCTGCCAGGCCGCCGGGCTGCTCGTCATCGAGGACAACCCTTACGGGCTGCTCGGTTTCGACGGCGAGCCGATGCGCTCGCTGCGTGCCGACGACGCAGAGGGTGTCGTGTACCTCGGGACGTTCTCCAAGACCTTCGCGCCCGGCGTCCGGGTCGGCTGGGCGGCGGCGCCGCCTGCGATACGCGACAAGCTCGTCCTGGCCGCCGAGTCCGCCGTGCTCTGCCACTCCAGCTTCTCCCAGCTCGTGGTGGCTGAGTACCTGGCTACCCAGCCCTGGCGCGAGCAGGTCAAGGACTTCCGTGAGCTGTACCGGCAGCGCCGGGACGCGATGCTGGACGCGCTGGCCGCACAGATGCCGGACGGCTGCCGGTGGACCACCCCGGCGGGCGGCTTCTACGTCTGGCTGGAGCTCCCGGAAGGCGTCAACGCCAAGGCGATGCTTCCGCGGGCCGTTTCTTCCCGGGTGGCGTACGTGCCAGGTACGGGCTTCTACGCGGGCGGCGGCGGTACCGACCATCTCCGGCTGTCCTACTGTTTTCCCCCGCCGGACCGGATCCGGGAAGGCGTCCGACGGCTAGCGTCGGTCATCGAGGCGGAGATCGACCTTTGTGCCACCTTCGGCGCCACGTCCCCGTCCGGCCGGACGGGGCCCGAGACTCCCGGTCCCGGCGACTTGTAAGAGGCCTTACGTGACAGAACTTGATCATGTCGTGGTGCTCGCGGGCGGCCTTTCGCCGGAGCGCGAAGTTTCGCTGCGCTCTGGGCGGCGGGTACGCGACGCCCTGGAGGAAGCAGGCGTCGACGCGAGGATGGCCGACGCCGACGCGGGCCTGATCCCGGCCCTGCTCGCCGACCCGCCGTCAGCGGTCTTTCCCGCCATCCACGGGAGTTACGGGGAGGACGGTGCGATCAGGGAGATCCTGGCACTGCTGGGAACTCCGTACGTCGGCTCGGTGGCCAGTGCCTGCCGGAGCGCGTTCGACAAGCCCACCGCCAAGGCGCTGGTCGGCGCGGCCGGCATCACCACGCCCGAGTCGGTCACGCTGCCCCGGGAGATCTTCCATGATCTGGGGGCCACCGCGGTCATCGACCGCATCAGCGCCCGGCTCGGCCTGCCGCTGTTCGTCAAGCCGGCCCGGGGCGGTTCCTCGTTGGGGGCCAGCCCTGTGCGCTCGGCAGCCGAGCTGCCCACTGCGATCGTCAGCTGCTTCGCCTACGGCGACACGGCATTGATCGAGCGGTTCATCGAGGGCACGGAGATCGCCGTCAGCGTCGTCGACCTGGGTGACGGGCCGCAGGCCCTGCCGGCGGTGGAGATCGTCCCCGCCGCCGGGCAGTACGACTACACGGCCAGGTACACCGCGGGCCAGACCGCCTTCTACACCCAGGCCCGGCTGCCCAGCGCCGCTCTGGACAGCGCCGCCAAGGCCGCGTCCTGCGCGCATGCCGCACTGGGGCTGCGTGACATCTCCCGGACCGATCTCATCGTCAGCCAATCCGGCGAGGTCTACTTCCTCGAGGTCAACGTCTCGCCGGGCATGACCGAAACCAGCACGCTGCCCATGGCCCTGGATGCCGCGGGGCATGAATTCGGTGCGGCATGCCTGACGCTGCTCCGGCTGGCCGCCGCCCGCGGCGGCTGATCGAGCCCGTACCACCCTGGCAGCCTCCCCGAGTGGTTTCCGCCTGGCCTGCCCCTTCTCCAGCCGCCCGGGCAGGCACGCGTATTCGTTCGGTCCGGTGCTCTCCGCAGGGCCGACGAGGGTTACCCGCCACAGCCACTGTTGCGCCCGGACGGCCTCCGCTGTCTGCCGGCGGCGGCCCGGCCGGCCCCTGCCGAGTCCCGCGGCCCTGGGACCTTCCCAGGCCCCGCCTGGCTCCGTGCCGGCCGCGCTGTGGCTGCCTCCCGCTGCCGGGCCGCGGTGCCGCCCCACATAAGGGTGCCGCCCCACATAAGTTGGAGGGCATGGCTGATCGGAAGAGTTTCGGGAGCGATAACCATGCGGGAGCGCACGAAGCGGTCCTGAGAGCCGTCATCGAGGCGAACGCCGGCGACGCCATGGCGTACGGAGCCGACGAATGGACCAGGCGAGCGACGGCCGGGCTACGCCGCGCCTTCCGGGCGGAGGGTGACGTCTTCCTGGTGTTCAACGGAAGCGCGGCGAACATCCTCGGGCTGAGCCTGCTGCTGCGCCGGCACGAGGCGGTCATCTGTGCGGAGTCCGCGCACATCAACACCGACGAATGCGGCGCCGCGGAACGTATTCTCGGTACCAAGCTCCTCACGATCCCGGTGCCAGACGGCAAGCTCACCCCGGACCTGATCGCCGAGCAGCTCAGCGCGCGCGGCGACGACCACCGGGCCCAGCCCGGCGTGGTGGCGATCACCCAGACCACTGAGCTCGGCACCTGCTACACCGTGGCGGAGCTGCAGAAGATCGGGGACTTCTGCCACGCCAATGATCTGCGTCTCTACATCGACGGGGCCCGCCTGGCCAACGCCGCCGCCTACCTGGACTGCTCCCTGGCTGAGCTGGCCGATTGCGCGGACGTGCTGAGCTTCGGCGGCACCAAGAACGGCGCGCTCGGCGCGGAGGCCGTCGTGGTGATGCGCGAACCATTGTCAGCGGACGCGCCCTATCTGCGGAAGCAGCAGTTGCAGCTCGCCTCGAAGATGCGGTACCTGGCGGCGCAGTTCCTGGCGCTGTCCGAAGCGGACCTGTGGCGGCGCAACGCCTCACATGCGAACGAGATGGCCCGCCGGCTGGCCGCCGGCGTACGGGATGTTCCGGGCGTGCACATCTGCTTCCCGGTTCAGTCCGACGCGGTGTTCGCACAGGTAGACCGGCGTTATATCGAGGCCCTGCAACGGGACTGGTTCTTCTACGTCTGGGATGAGAAGGCGTCCACCGTCCGCTGGATGACCGCCTTCGACACGACCCAGGCTGACGTCGACCAGTTCGTGGCCAGTATCCGGAGTATCGCCGAAGGCGCCGAGCCCGGCTAGCCCAAACGGGCGCCGACGGACCGTAGCGGAGCGAAGCTCCGACCGGCCCTATTAGCGAACCGGGCCTTGTGCCCGGTGAGCGGCCGGTGCTATCGGCGAGCACCGCAGCGGGACCTACGGCGAGGCGCTAGTTACCGGCCCAACGAACCGGGCCTTTGGGCCCGGTGAGTGGCCGGTGTGTCGGCGAAGTACCACCGCGCGGGCGCGAAGCGCAGCGAGGGGTTCCAGGGGGTCGCCCCCCGGGCTAACACTGTTTCACGTGGAACATGCGCGCCGGTGCAGCCGGGCCCGGTTCCAGGGGCACTATTACTGAGGTGCCACGGGTGAGACCGCCGGCCCGGGCTCTCGTTCGCGGGACATGGCCTTGACGATACGGTCCAGATCATCGAGCGAGGCAAACTCGACCGTGATCTTGCCCTTACGTCGGCCGATTTCCACCTTGACCCGGGTCTCGAGCGCGTCGGACAGCCGGTCGGCCAGGTCTCGCAGGCCTGGGGCGACAGGCTTGGCCCCTTGCCGCCGTTGCGGCTTCGCTCGTCCCTCGTCCCCCACAGCCACGATCTCCTCGACCGCCCGCACCGAGAGGCCCTCGGCCACGATCCGGTGCGCGAGCCGCTCCTGCGCGTCTGGGCTCTCCAGGGACAGCAGCGCGCGAGCATGCCCGGCGCTCAGCACCCCGGCGGCGACCCGCTTCTGCACGGCAGGTGGCAGGTTCAGCAGCCGGAGGGTGTTCGAGATGTGCGGACGTGAACGCCCGATTTTCCTGGCCAGCTGCTCGTGGGTGGCACCGAAATCATCGAGGAGCTGCTGATAGGCCGCCGCCTCTTCGAGCGGGTCGAGCTGCTGCCGGTGCAGGTTCTCGATCAGCGCATCGCGCAGCAGGTCGGTGTCGGCGGTTTCCCGTACGATGGCCGGAATCAGCTTGAGGTCGGCTCGCTGGCTGGCCCGCCAGCGCCGCTCGCCCATGATGAGCTCGTAGCGGCCCGGCATCACCTGCCGGACGACAACCGGCTGGAGGAGGCCGACCTCACGGATGGAAGACGCGAGCTCTTCCAGCGCCTCTTCATCGAAGGTCCGTCGAGGCTGGCGCGGGTTGGGGGTGATGGCGCCGGTCGGCACCTCCTCGAAATAGGCGCCGGCGATGGGCTGGGCACCCGCCGCACTGTCCTCCGTGAGGGTAGTGACCCGCTGCTCCGGTGCACCACCGGCTCGTGTCGCCGCGGACGAGCCGGCTTCGCCAGTCCCCGCCGCAGCCGGGATGAGCGCACCGAGTCCTTTGCCGAGTCCGCGCCTCTGCTGAGTCACCGCATCTCCTTGCTCCACGCCGTGTAACGCCACTGGTTATCCTGCCAGGTGCTGCAGGGCCGGGCAGCATCGAAGTGAACATGCGGGCTATCCCGGGATCGCCAGCGCTGAGCATCACAGACGGCCAGGCCGGACAGCAGGCTCCGGCTGCGGTCCGCCGCATCTCCCAGAACCGGGCGGAACCCCGCGGATCAGGACTGCTCAGTCGGGACACGCTCGGGATCGTTTTCATGACCGGCCGGCAGAACGGCCGTCCGCACCATACCGGCAGCCCGGAAGAGACCGCGGATGTCCTCCCTGACCTGCTCGTCCTGAACCCTGCGGAGCCATTCCCGCGGGGTGGCCCCGGCCCGGGTCATCAGGCCCGGAACCTCAGCCAGCAGCCCGCAGATGAGGGTGGCCTGGTCGGTCAGCCGGCGTGGCTCGCCCCCGGAGTTGATCAGGTGGCCGTGCCGGGACAGGTAAACGCTGCAATCCGGCACGATTGCGCCCGACGTCAGATACACGGGGTAGCGGGACGGCAGGCGCACGCGCCGGTAGTTCGGCTCGGTGGCGTCCATCGCGATAAGCGCTTCCGGCCCGAGCCAGACGACCCACAGCTGGGATACGGCGGCTGGATCGGCAACCGGCGTCGCCGGCACGTATCCCGGTCTGCTGACGTGCGCGGATACTCCCACCGCCAGACCATGGACCTGTACCGCCGCCATCGGCAGGGCCGTGGGCAGGCCGGCGTTGGTCATCTTGCGTCGTACCTGGGCCGGTGACGCGTTCGAACCGACCGAGAGAACCGGCGTCCGCTGGCTGAGGGGCGGTGCCCCCGCGTCGCGGAGGAAGCGGTCAAGCGGGGTGTCTGGACCGGCCAGCTCGGCCCTGCGGGTGCGTCCCGCGCGCCGGACCGGCCATTCACCCGGGGGTGCCGTCCGCAGGGGCAGGACGTCCAGCACAGCTGTGCCGGTGACCAGGACCGCGGCCCGCCGGGGCGGGAGGCCAGGATAGGTCAGCGGGGCAGTCAGCGGATCCGTCCCGCTCTCCGCATCCGCCATGACCACCAGCCTCCGGAAAGTCCCGTGCTTATGCCGCTCGGGGTGAACGGTCCGTGCTGGCGGCCCACGTCATCGGCTGACCGCCCTGCCCCTTCTCACTGTGGCGCTGCCGGATGACGATGGGACAGTTCCCGCGCCGCCTCGACGTAAGCGATCGAGCCGCTGGAGCCGGGGTCGTAGGTGATGACGGACTGGCCGTAGCTGGGGGCTTCGGACACCCGAACACTGCGGGGGATGATCGACTGCAGCACCACATCGCCGAAGTGGGACCGCACGTCGTCCGCAACCTGGGAGGCGAGCCGGGTCCGGCCGTCATACATCGTCAGCAGAATGGTCGTGACCTGCAGCATCTCGTTCAGGTGGCCCCTGACCAGGTCGACGGTCCTGAGCAACTGCTCGAGGCCCTCCAGGGCGTAGTACTCGCACTGAATGGGGATCAGCACTTCCCGGGCCGTGACCAAGGCGTTGAGGGTCAGCAGTCCAAGCGACGGGGGGCAGTCGATGAGGATGTAATCGAGGCCTGAGGAATCGTAGGCCGCGACCGCCCGGGCCAGCCTGCCCTCACGCGCGACGAATGGAACGAGTTCGATCTCGGCTCCGGCCAGGTCGATGGTAGCCGGGGCGCAGTACAGGCCGGGCAGGCCCTCAACGGGCTTGACGATGTCGGCCAGCGGCCGGTCCTCCACGAGCGTGTTGTAAACCGACGGTGTGCCCACGCGATGATCGACGTCCAGGGCGGTGGAGGCGTTCCCCTGCGGGTCAAGGTCCACGACGAGAACACGTGAACCGTGCTGCGCCAGGCTGGCCGCCAGATTCACCGCGGTGGTGGTCTTGCCGACACCACCCTTCTGGTTGGCGACCGTCATGATCCGGCAGCTGGCCGGGCGGGGCCACTGACGCTCGTCACCGGCACGCCGCACTCCCGCCGCGGCTTCTGCGGCACGGGCGATAGGGGTGTCCCGTGAGTTCTGCGGGACCTCCGGTATCACGACCGAGCCGACGAGGCCTTTGCCCAGCGCCGCCGTTCGCCCTTGCATCGCGTCCTCCACTACGTTCCCGGTCGGTGCGTGCACCGTAGGTCCGGCGACTGAGAAAGTCTCTGTTTCACGTGAAACCGCCGACAGTGCCTGCTCTGTCCCGGCAGCGCCTGGCCCAGCGGGTGAGCTTGTACCGTTCAGCCCTTCCGCGGGCACCGGAGCAGTCGGCCTGGTGGCCGCCCCTGACCAGTTGACCTCTAGGACCGGAGCCAGGAGTTCACTGGCACCGGTCAGCAGATCGAGCGGCCAGCCAAGCCCTCCAGCACCTGGCGCACCGTCGGCCCCGTCCGGTATCTGCGCCAACTCGGGGCCCTCCGGCTCAGCGTGCCCGTGGTGAAGTCCGGGTGGCTCGGAGTACGTCACGGACGCGGGGCGATCAGGCCACCCAAGGCCCTTGGCAGGGACCATCACGCTGCTCCTCTCCGCATCCAGCACAGCCGCCGGACATCCTGGCGTCGGCGCGCGGCTCCGGTCGCCGCCGGGGCGGTGACGACCGCGGTACGCTCGCTGCCCACCGCTGAGGATGCCCAGCTTCAACGCGTCCGCGCCTTGTCTGCCGTCAGGATACGGACGACCGTTGCCGGTGGTTCGACGATACCGTGACCCACCCTCAGAACTTCAGCGCTCCGTACTCTCAGCCTTCGCAGCACAGGGGCAGCCTCATCGATCTCGGCGGGTGCCTGCTCTCCCTTGAGCGCCAGGATTGTTCCGCCTGGCCGGATCACCCCAACCGAGAGCTGCACGAGCCGGTCCAGGGGAGCGACAGCCCGGGACGTGGCCACGTCGGCACGAAACACCCCGGCCATTTCCTCGGCCCGGCCACGGTGGACGGTGACGTTACCGAGGCCGAGCACGGCGATACATTCGTCGAGAAACGTCGTACGCCGCAGCATGGGCTCCAGGAGGCTCATCTGCACCTGCGGCCGCAGCATCGCGATGACCAGGCCCGGCAGCCCGGCGCCAGAGCCGATGTCGACCACCCTGGCGGCCGGAGGCACCAGCTCCGCAACCATCGCACAGTTCAGCAGGTGCCGCTCCCACAGACGCGGGATCTCGCGCGGCCCGAGCAGCCCCCGCTCGACCCCATCAGTGGCCAGCAGGGATACGAAGCGGCAGGCGATATCGAGGGCGGGGCCGAATACCTTGGCCGCGGCGTCAGGAGGGGCCGGGGCAGCGGAGCTCATTCAGCCGGATAGACAACGACCCGCCGGTTTGGCTCTTCGCCTTCGGACTCGCTGCGCAGACCGACGTCGGCTACCGCACCGTGCACGATCTTCCGCTCGAACGGCGTCATGGCCGCGAGCTCCTTGGGAGCACCGGTCCGCTTCACCTCATCGGCGGCATCTCGCCCGACCTCGGTCAGCTCGGCCCGGCGCCGCACGCGGTAGCCGCCGACGTCCAGCATGAGCCTGGCTCGTTCACCCGTCTGCCGGTGCACGGCCAGCCGGGTCAGCTCCTGCAGTGCTTCCAGCACCTCGCCGCGCCTGCCGACCAGCTCATCCAGGGTCGCGCCGACCACCGATACGACCGCCCGGTTGCCCTCGACATCCATGTCGATGTCACCGTCCAGGTCGGCGATGTCCAGCAGCCCCTCGACGTAATCGGCAGCAATCTCGCCTTCCTGCTCGAGGTCGGCCTCGTCGGCCGGTGAGTCGTCCGCAGGCTCATCGGGCTCGCCGGTCCGGTCTGACCCATTCAGCTCGGTTGTCCCGGGTGAAGCGGTCTCGCCTGGCTCGGCAAACTCGTCAGCCTCGGTGCCCGCTGCAGTGCCCGCCGATTCGGTGCTCACCATTGCGCCTCGGTCATCCCCTGGTAGGTCACTCAGCATGTCCTCCGCCTGGCTCACGGCTTGGCCCCCAGCGGGGCAGGCCGGTTCGCGTCAAAAAACGTCATCGTTTGCCGGAACGCTTACTGCGTGACTGCCGGACCGGCTGCTGCCTGACGAGCCTAGCGGCCGGGACTTCCGGCTCGGGCTCAGGCTCGGATTTGCCTCTCACCAGCTTGGCGAGGCCGCGGCGTTCCGTGCCGTTCGGCGCCGAGTCTGAGTTCTTGGCCGCCTGGGCGCGGGTAGGCGGCGTCGCCGACCCCGCCGTGCGCGGCTGCGCGGAACGCGGGCTGTCCCCGCCCTTCCCGGTGGATTTGACGGCAGCGGCCGGAACGGGATTCTCCGACGGTCCTTTCGCCGTCGTGCCGGCACTGGTCTTGGCCGGCGCGCGTGCTGCCGAAGGCGCGGCCGCGGTGTCCCGGGACCCGGAGTTCTTGGCGGCAGCGGCGCTCTTCGCGGCGGACGTCCTGGCCGGAGCGCTCTTACTGGCCGGAGCGCTCTTGGCGGTCGTGACCTTCCCGGCCGCAGCCTTGGGGGCAGATCCGGTCTTGGGGGCGGATCCCCGGGCTGGACTCTTGGCTGCCGCCCCCTTGGACACCGTGGTGCCTGCCGGACCGGGGGAGCCCTTGGCCGCAGGCGCGGTCGCACTTTCCGCGTCTGCGGCTGCCGTCACCGGCGTGAAGTTGCGGAACAGGATGAACTGCTGACCCAGCGTCCACACGTTTGTCGTCACCCAGTACAGGACCAGGCCGAACTGCCAGTACAGGCCGCTCAGCGCGAACAGCGGCGCGATGTACATCATGTACTTCTGCGAGTTCGCCATCGGGTTGTTTGGGTCCTGCCCGACCTGGCCGATGCCGCGTTTCACGCTCTGCCGCACGGTAAGGAAGGTCGTGGTCGCGCTGATCAGGACGGTGATACCGATGACGACCTTCGCGCTGGCCGGGCCGGGCGCCAGGTGGTAAGGCGGCAGCGGCGACGTGACGATCCGGTCCGCGATCGTGGCCGACAGGATGTCCGCATGCCGCGCGCTGTACACGACGGCGGGGGTCAGCCCGTAAAGAGTCTTGCCCTCGGCGATGGCGCGGAGCACGTTGAACAGCGCGAAGAACACCGGAAGCTGGACGACCAGGGGCAGGCAGCCCGCGAGCGGGTTGGCGCCGTTCTCCTGGTAAAGCTTCATGACCTCCTGGTTCATCGTCTGCTTGTCGTTCTTGTATTTCTTGCGCAGCACCGCGACCTGGGGGGCGAGCGCGGCCATCTTCCGCTGGGCGTGCATCTGCTTCACGAACAGCGGCACCAGGATCAGCCGCATCAGGACGACGAGAAAGATGATAGCCAGCGCCCAGGACCATCCGCTGTTATAGCCGAAGGGAACGCTCAGGATCGCATGCAGCCGCACCAGTACCCATGCGACCGCGTCGTAGAAGGGGTCGAGAATCCCCACGTGCTAGCTCCCTTGCGTTTCTGTGGATAGCGTTCCGGTCCCGTTCAGGGCCCGCTTGGCGCTCCCTTCGCGGGGTGGCACGGGATCGTAGCCACCGGGGTGGAACGGATGGCACCGGGCGATCCGGGCTGTGGCCAGCCAGAGGCCACGGACCGCGCCGTGAACTCGCAGAGCCTCGAGAGCGTAAGCGCTACATGAGGGCTCGAACCGGCATCGGGGCGGCAGCAATGGGCTGAGGAACCGCCGGTAGCCGCTCACGGCGGCCATGAGCATACGCGTCACATGCCCCGGCCCCTCTGGAGGAACCGGGATCACCGGGACAGCGGAGTCGGTCCGGCCGTCCTGTTCTGCGCTCATGAGTGATGCAGCGCCCCAACCTGCCGCCGCAGCAACCTGCTCATCACCAGTTCCAGATCGGCGGCCAGATCCGCCTGGTGTGCGGCCGCGGCCGGAGGATTGGCGCGGACCACAAGCAGGCTACCTGCAGGGAGCGCGTCAAGATACCCGCGCACGAGCACACGGAGACGACGTCTCACCCGGTTGCGCACCACCGCGGTGCCAACCGCGCGACTGACTACAAATCCTACCCTGGCCGGTTCACCGCACTGACGCCGCGTGAGAAGGTGACCCGTGAGGTTGAGGCGCCCGGCGCGGTCGCCCCGGCGCACCGCGAGGGTGAAGTCGGCGCGGTGCCGCATCCTGGATTCACTGGGAAGCACGTCCGGGCATCCTGTGGCCGCTGAAGCGGCACCGGAAACCGTCAGGCGCTGAGGCGCATGCGGCCCTTGTGGCGACGTGCCGCGAGGACAGCACGGCCAGCACGGGTGCGCATGCGCAGCCGGAAACCGTGGGTCTTCGCCCTGCGGCGGTTGTTCGGCTGGAACGTGCGCTTACTCACCGGAGCTCCAGATGGGTTGATCGTCAGAAAGGGGGAACCGTCACGCGGCATTAGCGCAGGCATGCAGTAATGCCGCCGTAGGTATTCGGCCTATGCACGTTAGCCGCCTATCGGAGCAGCGTCAAACCGGCCTGCTGTTCCCCCAGTGGCCGGATGGCCACGCCCGTCTTATGGGCTCAGCACGCCGCCGTGCGTTCACCGTGCGGCCGTACTGGAAGACTGCCGTTCATCGAGCACGCCTCGCGCGGACGGCCTAGGCTGTGGACAACCGCAGAACGCCTGCGGAGTGCGGCGGAAAACCCGCTTAAGCTCGCAGGATGCGGCGGTAGCGGGGCGCAGCGGGAGTGCTACGTGCACAACCTGTGGACAGACCTGTGGAATATGTAGGCGCACGCGAGGGGAGCGAGCGGTGAGCGAAACAGACCTCGCGGATATATGGGCACGTTCCCTGGACGGCCTGGCCGACCTGCAGATCAAACCGCACCAGCGGGCCTGGCTCAAGCTGACCAGGCCGCTCGGGCTGGTCGAAAATACCGCGCTGATCGCGACCCCCAACGAGTTCGTCAAGGAGCAGCTCGAGACTAAGCTCCGCGCCCTCGTCACGCACGCCCTGTCGGCCGAGCTTGGCCGGACCATCCAGCTCGCGGTGACCGTCGATCCGGTATCAGCGGCCGCCCCGGTATCGCCCGACTTCACCGTCGCGGAGGCCGGTCTGCGTGACCTCGAGGCTCCGCCGGGGGGCCGGGCATACGAGGACGCGGCTCAGGGCGGATTGATGCGTGGCGGGCTGCCAGCGGACACCGGCGAGCGGCCGGTGCTGTCCGGCCCACCTCATACGGCCGCTGCCGCGGGCGCGCCTGCACAGGGCAGGATGGGTCCCGCCCCGCTGGCGGCCGACGGCACACGCCTGATGCCCCACCCGGCCCCGCCGGTGTTTCCTGACAGCAGTTACCGCGATCCCGGCTCCGGTGGCCCGGGCGACCGTGGCCTGCCCAACGGAGACTCCGGGGCCGACGCGACCGGTCAGGCGGCGGCAGTGGCCCGGCACGAACCGCACACGGGGCCGGTGCCCTACACGGTGCCCAGGCCCGCCGGGGCCCGGCTGAATCCGAAGTACACCTTCGAGACCTTCGTCATTGGATCAAGCAACCGCTTCGCCCACGCGGCGGCCGTCGCGGTCGCCGAGGCGCCCGCCAAGGCCTACAACCCGCTGTTCGTCTACGGCGACTCCGGGCTGGGCAAGACGCACCTGCTGCATGCCATCGGCCATTACGCCCAGACTCTGTATACCGGGGTCAAGGTCAGGTACGTGAGCTCGGAGGAGTTCACCAACGACTTCATCAACATGATCCGCGACGGCAAGCAGGACGGTTTCCGGCGCCGGTACCGCGATGTGGATGTGCTGCTGGTCGACGACATCCAGTTCCTGGAGAATAAAGAAGGCACACAGGAGGAGTTTTTCCACACCTTCAACACCCTCCACAACGCGAGCAAGCAGATTGTCATCTCGAGCGACCGGGCCCCGAAGCGGCTCGTGACCCTGGAAGACCGGCTGCGCAGCCGGTTCGAGTGGGGCTTGCTGACCGATGTCCAGCCGCCCGAACTGGAGACGCGGATCGCGATCCTCCGCCGTAAGGCCATCCAGGAGGGACTCAACGCGCCGCCGGAGGTCCTCGAGTACATCGCCAGCCGGATATCCACCAATATCCGCGAGCTGGAGGGGGCGCTCATCCGCGTCACCGCGTTCGCCAGCCTGAACCGGCAGTCGGTTGACCTTCAGCTCGCTGAGATAGTGCTCAAGGACCTCATCCCGGAGGCACAGGGCCCGCAGATCACCATCGCCACGATCATGGGGCAGACGGCCTCGTACTTCGGCCTGTCGATGGAGGATCTCAGCGGCACGTCGCGGTCGCGGGTCCTGGTCACCGCGCGCCACATCGCCATGTACCTGTGCCGGGAGCTGACCGATCTGTCGCTGCCTAAGATCGGCCAGCAGTTCGGCGGCCGGGACCACACCACCGTGATGAACGCCGATCGCAAGATCCGTGGCCTCATGCGGGAACGCCGTTCCATCTACAACCAGGTCACGGAGCTGACCAACCGGATCAAACAGCAAGCGCGGACCGGCTGAGCGGCCACCGGGCGGCTTCCGGAACATCGGGTTAAACAACATGCTGCGCTCGGATGTTACTGGGTAACGACAGACGTCGACAGGCGCTTTGCGCACAGCTTGTGGAAAACATTGTGGACGACAGATGGAGAGCGGGGGACAACCAGTGGGAAGAAGACGGCCCGGCATTGCCAGGCCACAGTGGGCCCATCTTCATCCCACCCGCGGGCACAGCTCCTGTGGACAAAATCCAGCTGGTGACCTGCGGAAATGGAGCTTCTCCCCAACATCCACCGCACCTATGACTATGACGGTTCTCTAACTAAAAAGAAAACAAAACCAAGTAGGTGCCCGGGGATGTGCGCATGACAGCCTCGTCGCCCGTATGCCCGTAGGCTCGCTGCTACTAAACACGGCGGGCCCAAGCGTCTATCGATGTAAGAAACTCGGTGCAGGAGGCAGTTCCCGTGAAGTTCCAGGTTGAGCGAGACGTACTCGCTGACGCCGTCGCCTGGACGGCCCGCGCCTTGCCCGCCCGCCCGGCCGTTCCGGTGCTGGCCGGCATGCACCTCGCGGCCGCCCAGCAGCTCACTCTGTCCACGTTCGACTACGAGGTCTCGGCTCAGGCCACCGTGCCGGTGATCACGGATGAGGAGGGCACGGTACTGGTCTCCGGCCGGCTCCTGGCTGAGATCGTCCGTAGCCTCCCGGCCCGTCCGGTGGAGATGAGCACAGAAGGGACCCGGACCACCCTGAAGTGCGGCAGCGCGGTCTTCACGCTGATGACCCTGCCCGACGATGAATACCCGACGCTGCCGGGCATGCCACCGGAGGCCGGGGCGATCGGCGCGGACGTCCTGGCCTCAGCGATCAGCCAGGTGGCCATCGCGGCGGGCCGCGACGACACGCTGCCCGCGCTCACCGGGATCCGGATGGAATTCGCCGCAGACACCGTGACCCTCGTCGCCACCGACCGGTACCGGCTCGCGGTCCGCGAACTGCACTGGCAGCCGGCCAAGCCGGACATGTCGGCCGCGGTCCTGGTGCCGGCGCGGGTCCTCGTGGACGCCGCCCGATCGCTGACGACGGCGGCCGAGGTGTCCATCGCCCTGACCATGCCCGGCGACGACGGCTCCCAGGGAGAGGGCATCATCGGATTCGACGGGGGCGGCCGGCAGACCACGACGCGGCTGCTCGGCGGCGAGTATCCGCGGTACCAGACGCTACTGCCGAGCGAGTTCAACGCCGTCGCGGAGCTTGCCGCCGCACCCTTTGCCGAGGCGGTCAAGCGGGTGGCCCTGGTGGCCGAGCGGAATACCCCCGTCCGGCTGGCGTTCGCCGCTGGCGAGCTCGTGCTGGAAGCCGGGGCCGGCGACGAGGCCCAGGCGGTGGAGACCCTCGAGGCGAGCTTCGACGGCGAGGATCTGCAGATCGCCTTCAACCCGCAGTACCTGCTGGACGGGCTGAGCGCCATCGACTCCGACACGGCCCGGGTTTCCTTCACCACGCCGACCCGGCCGGCGGTGGTCACCGGCAAGCGCGGCGAGGACGGCCCGCCGGACTACCGGTACGTGCTGATGCCCATCCGGTCGGCGGGTTAGCCGGGCCGGGTGCCCTGTCCCGGATGCGCGGCTCAGTAGCGGAGCACCGTGCGCCGCTCCCCGGCAGTAACCTCTACAGCCGTGCACCTAACACGGCTCGCTCTCACCGACTTCAGGTCCTATGCTTCGGCTGACCTGATGCTCGCGCCGGGAGTGACGACGCTGAGCGGGCCGAACGGTGAGGGAAAGACCAACCTGGCGGAGGCCATCGGCTACGTCGCCACGCTGGGCAGTCACCGGGTCGCGACGGATGGCCCGCTGGTCCGGCAGGGCGCTGACCGGGCCATCCTCCGGGCCGCTGTCACATCGGCCCAGGGGAACGCCCTGGTCGAGATCGAAGTCAACCCAGGCCGGGCGAATCGGGTACGGCTGAACCGGGCGCCGTTGCCGCGGCCCCGCGAAATCCTGGGCGTGCTCCGCGCCGTGCTCTTCGCACCGGAGGACCTGGCCCTGGTCAAGGGGGATCCGGGGGAACGGCGGCGATTTCTCGACGATCTTCTGGTCGCCACAGCACCCCGTTACGCTGCGGTCCGCACGGACTACGAACGGGTCGTCCGCCAGCGGACGGCGCTGCTGAAGTCGGCGGCCACCCGCATGCCACGTGGCCGGCCCGGCGGCCCTGCAGCCGGGACCCTGCCCGAGGCTATGGCCGCCACCCTCGAGGCCTGGGACGACCAGCTCGCCCGCGCCGGAGCCGAACTTCTCACCGCGCGGCTCTCGCTGGTCCGGGCTCTCCGGCCGCACATAGCGGCCGCCTACGCCGCCGTCTCCGGGGACCGGGGGCCGGCCGACGTCACCTACCGGTCCTCGTTCCCGCTGGCTGCCCTGGACGGCGCAGCGGGCCACGACGGGGTGGCGGAGAAGAGCACCGATATCGAGGTGGCCATGCGGGAGGCGCTCCAGCAGGCCCGCCCGCAGGAACTGGAGCGCGGAGTCTGCCTGATCGGGCCGCACCGCGATGAACTCGAGCTGCGCGTCGGCGACCTGCCCGCCCGCGGCTACGCCAGCCACGGGGAGTCCTGGTCGCTCGCGCTGGCCCTCCGGCTGGCAGCCTACGAGCTGCTCCGCGTGGACGGGGACGACCCGGTGCTGATCCTCGATGATGTCTTCGCCGAGCTCGACGCCGGCCGCCGGGACCGGCTGGCCGCACTGGTGGGCGAGGCCGAGCAGGTGGTCGTGACCGCTGCGGTTCTCGTCGACGTGCCGGTCGGCCTCACCGGGGCGAGGTACGACGTCGCCAACGGGAAGATCACCCGTGCCGACTGACGCCGATCCGGCTCTGGTGCCGCGTGCGGAACGGCTCCGCCGCGCGGGCGCCGCGCTGGCCGACGTCATCGCTGACGCCCGGGCGCGGGGGGACTGGCCCACCACGGGGCGCCCGGGTGCCCCGGGCCAGGGCGCAGCGGGAGCCGCCGGCCAGCTGCCGGGTGACGCTTCCTCCCGCCCGCGCCGGGCGCGCCGGGACGACCCCCAGCCGCTCGCCGCCGCCATCGGCGGCCTGCTGTCCGACCAGGGCTGGAAGGAACAAGCCGCGGTCGGTTCGGTGTTTAGTAACTGGGCCCAAATTGTGGGGCCCGACCTCGCCGCCCACACTCGCCCGGACGGCTTTGCCGACGGCGAGCTCGCGGTCGCGGCCGACTCGACCGCTTGGGCCACGCAGGTCAGGCTGCTCGCATCAGCGCTGGTCCGCAGGCTCAATTCCGAGCTGGGTGAGGGCACCGTCCGCCGGGTCAAGGTCAGGGGGCCGGCTGGCCCCCGGCAGCGTGGCGGATGGCGGGTCCCAGGAAGCCGGGGACACGGCGACACGTACGGTTAGGAACGCCCGTGTCACCCCGAATTCCCAGCTAGAATAGGGGGTACGCGCACACTAAGGCACCGGGGGTGTCTCGCGCGCGCTTCAGCAGGATGGAGTTCCCACTTGTCATATGATGCACGCTCGATCACGGTACTGGAGGGGCTGGAGGCCGTCCGGAAACGGCCTGGCATGTACATCGGCTCCACCGGGGATCGCGGGCTTCACCACCTCGTGCAAGAAGTCGTGGACAACTCGGTCGACGAGGCGCTCGCCGGGTACTGCGATGCGATTGCGGTCACCCTGCTGCCGGACGGGGGCGTCCGGGTGCAGGACAACGGCCGCGGCATCCCGGTCGACATGCACCCGGTGGAGAAGCGGCCCGCGGTCGAGGTCGTGCTGACCACACTGCACGCGGGCGGCAAGTTCGACGCCAAGTCCTACGCGGTGTCCGGCGGCCTGCACGGGGTTGGCGTCTCGGTGGTGAACGCCCTGTCGTCGCACCTTGACCTCGCGATCCGCCGGGACGGGTATGTGTGGCGGCAGTCCTACGAGCGCGGTGCGCCGATCGTGCCGCTGGCGCGCGGCGAGGAGTCGCCGGATACCGGCACGATCACGACGTTCTGGCCGGATGCCACGATCTTCGAGACCACCACCTGGAACTTCGAGACGCTGTCCCGGCGGCTCCAGGAGATGGCCTTCCTCAATCGCGGTCTCACGATCACGCTCACCGACGAGCGCCCGGACGCCGACACCGCCGACGCCGACATCGACAGCGCTGGCCCGCGAGTCGTGACGTACCTGTACAAGGGCGGGATCTCGGACTTCGTCCGGTACCTCAACTCCTCCAAGGAGCCGGTGCACGCCTCGGTCATCGACTTCGGTGAGGACGGGGACGGGATCTCCGCCGAGATCGCCATGCAGTGGAACGGCTCGTACTCGGAGTCCGTGCACACCTTCGCCAACACGATCAACACGGCGGAGGGCGGCACCCACGAGGAGGGCTTCCGGTCCGCGCTGACCTCGATCATCAACAAGTACGCCCGCGAGCAGAAGCTGTTGCGGGAGAAGGACGACAACCTGACCGGCGAGGACGTGCGCGAGGGCCTCACCGCGATCGTGTCGGTCAAGCTGGCCGACCCGCAGTTCGAGGGGCAGACCAAGACCAAGCTCGGCAACACCGAGGCCAAGTCGTACGTGCAGAAGGTCTGCAACGACCACCTGCGCGACTGGTTCGACCGGAACCCGGGCGAGGCCAAGGACATCATCACTAAGGCCACGCAGGCGCAGCGCGCGCGGGTCGCGGCCCGCCAGGCGCGGGACCTGACCCGGCGCAAGAGCCTGCTGGAGAGCAGCTCGCTGCCGGGCAAGCTGGCGGACTGCCAGTCGTCGGATCCCGCCAAGTGCGAGGTCTACGTGGTCGAGGGCGACTCGGCCGGCGGCTCCGCGAAGGGCGGCCGCGACCCTGAGTTCCAGGCCATCCTGCCCATCCGGGGCAAGATCCTCAACGTGGAGAAGGCCCGGATCGACCGGGTGCTGAAGAACAACGAGGTCCAGGCGATGATCACCGCGCTGGGCACCGGTATCCACGACGAATTCGACATGGCCAAGCTGCGGTACCACAAGATCATCCTGATGGCCGACGCGGACGTGGACGGTCAGCACATCCGGACGCTGCTGCTGACCCTGCTGTTCCGGTTCATGAAGCCGCTGATCGAGGCGGGGCACGTGTACCTGGCCAACCCCCCGCTGTACAAGATCAAGTGGGAGGGCCGCGGCAACGCCGACGAGTACGCGTACAGCGATGCCGAGCGGGATCTGCTGATCGAGGCCGGGATCGCGGCGGGCCGTAGGGACCCGCGCCCGCGGGACGGCGTGCAGCGATTCAAGGGTCTGGGTGAGATGAACGCCACCGAGCTGTGGGAAACCACGATGAACCCGGCCCGCCGCGTCCTGTCTCAGGTAACGGTGGACGACGCGGCTCAAGCCGATGAACTGTTCACCGTGCTGATGGGCGAGGACGTCGAGGCGCGGCGCTCCTTCATTCAGCGCAACGCCAAGGACGTTAGGTTCCTCGACATCTGACCGCGTCCGGCGCAAGCACTTCGGGCCGCGTGAGCAGCGCGGCCTTTACTGAGAACAGGAACGTTTAGTGACTGACGTGACCACCGAGGGCGTTCCGTCGCCACAGCATGACCGGACCGAGCCGGTCGACATCGAATTCGAGATGCAGCGCAGCTACATCGACTACGCGATGTCGGTCATCGTCGGCCGGGCGCTGCCGGACGTGCGAGACGGCCTCAAGCCGGTGCACACGCGGGTCCTGTACGCGATGTACGACGGCGGCTACCGTCCCGAGCGCGGTTACTCGAAGTGCTCGCGGGTGGTCGGCGACGTCATGGGCCAGTACCACCCGCACGGTGACAGCGCCATCTACGATGCCCTGGTCCGGCTCGGCCAGGACTGGTCGATGCGTTACCCGCTCATCGACAGCCAGGGCAACTTCGGCTCGCCGGGCAACGACCCGCCTGCGGCCATGCGGTACACCGAGTGCCGCCTGGCCCCGCTGGCCATGGAGATGCTGCGGGACATCGACAAGGAGACCGTCGATTTCCGCCCCAACTACGACGGCCGGTCCGCCGAGCCCGTTGTACTGCCCGCCCGGTTCCCGAACCTGCTCGTCAACGGGTCCGAAGGCATCGCGGTCGGCATGGCGACCAAGATCCCGCCGCACAACCTGCGTGAGGTCGCTGAGGGCGTCAAGTGGTACCTGGAGAACATCGAGGCCTCCGACGAGGACCTGCTGGATGCGCTGATGGCCCGGATCAAGGGCCCGGACTTCCCGACCCGCGGGCTGATCGTCGGCCGCCGCGGCATCCAGGACGCCTACCGCACCGGCCGCGGCTCCATAACGATGCGCGCGGTCGTTGAGGTCGAAGAGGACCAGCGCGGTCGGCCCTGTCTGGTCGCGACCGAGCTGCCGTTCCAGGTCAACCCGGACAACCTGGCGTCCAAGATCGCCGAGCTGGTCAAGGACGGCCGGGTCACCGGCATCGCGGACGTCCGGGACGAGACCAGCCTGCGCACCGGGCAGCGCCTGGTCATCGTGCTGAAGCGGGACGCGATCCCGAAGGTCGTGCTGAACAACCTTTACAAGCACACCCAGCTGCAGGACACCTTCGGCGCCAACATGATGGCGCTGGTCGACAGCGTGCCGCGGACCCTCCGGCTGGACCAGTTCATCCGGTACTGGGTCGCGCACCAGATCGAGGTCATCATCCGGCGGACCCGGTACCTGCTGCGTAAGGCGCAGGAGCGGGCGCACATCCTGAGCGCCTTGCTGAAGGCGATCGACCGTATCGACGAGGTCATCGCCCTCATCCGGGGCAGCGCCTCGGCTGCCGCGGCGCAGCAGAGCCTGATGGGCATGCTGGAGATCGACGAGATCCAGGCCCGTGCCATCCTGGACATGCAGCTGCGGAAACTGGCGGCCCTCGAACGGCAGGAGCTCGTCGAGGAGTACGACGGCCTGATGACCAAGATCGCCGACTACGAGGACATCCTGGCCTCTCCCGTCCGGCAGCGGACGATCGTCGGCGACGAGCTGGCCGAGATCGTCGAGCGGTACGGCGACGAGCGACGGACCGAGATCATCGCCTACGACGGGGACGTCACCGACGAGGATCTGATCGCCGAAGAGGACGTCGTGGTCACCATCACCCACGGCGGCTACGCCAAGCGCACCAAGACCGACCTGTACCGGGCCCAGCGCCGGGGCGGCAAGGGCGTCCGCGGCGCGCAGCTTCGCACCGACGACATCGTGGACCACTTCTTCGTCACCACGACACATCACTGGATCTTGTTCTTCACGAACAAGGGCCGGGTGTACCGCGCCAAGGCGTATGAGCTGCCGGAAGCGGCGCGTGACGCCCGCGGCCAGCACGTGGCCAACCTGCTGGCCTTCCAGCCGGACGAGACGATTGCCGAGGTCCTCGCGCTCCGGGACTACCAGGTGGCTCCCTATCTGGTCCTGGCCACCAAGAGCGGCCTGGTCAAGAAGTCGCGCCTGACCGACTTTGATTCACCGCGCTCGGGCGGCATCATCGCCATCAACCTGCGCGAAGACGACGAGGTCATAGCGGCCCGGCTGGTCGCGCCAGAAGAAGACCTGCTGCTGGTCAGCAGCAAGGCGCAGGCCCTGCGTTTCCAGGCCAGTGACGAGTCTCTGCGCCCGATGGGCCGGGCCACCTCCGGCGTCATCGGCATGCGATTCGCCGACGGGGATGAACTGCTCGACATGTACGTGGTCCGGGATGATGAGGACGTCCTGGTCGCGACGGAGGGCGGCTACGCAAAACGAACACCGGCCGATCAGTATCCTGTGAAGAACCGTGGCGGTATGGGTGTCGTTACGGCGAGGATAGTAGAAACGCGCGGGCGGCTCGTGGGCGCCCTGATGGTTCGCCCGGACGATGAGATTTTTGCCATCACGTCCGTGGGCGGCGTCATCAGGACGCGAGCCGGTGAGGTCAAGCGATCTGGCCGGCAGACCATGGGTGTCCGGCTGATGAACCTCGCGTCTGGGGACAGCGTGGTCGGGCTCGCGCGCAACGCCGAGTCGCTTGACGCGGCCGACGATGACCAGCCCGACGGCGACGCCGAGCCGCTAGCCGAAAGCGTCGACGGAGCCAGCGGGGAGTGACCCGGTAGCGAAGGGACCGCAGTTACCTGGGACGGCTGGGGTATTCGGGGGGCGGTCTGATGCCTGATGGCCGACCGTATTCCGCCAGGCAAGGTAGCCTCAGCACGGGGACTGCAGCCGAGGAGGACGGCGTGGAGCAACGCACGGACGATACGGCGCGGCAGCCACGGGTAGCCGCGGAGGATGCCGATGCGCCTCCGGCCGAGGACGGGCAGGCAGAGATCGGCCCGTCGGCCGGTCAGGACGTCGGCGAGGGCAACGGGCACGCGCGTGAGGGTGAGTCGGTCTGGAGCCCGGCCGCGCTCCCGGCTGCTGACGCGTCTCGCGACCGCCCCGCGGGCCGTCAGCCGGGCGCGCCGGGCGGCAGCTTCCGTACTCCCCCGGCCGACTCCGGCCAGCCAGGCACGTCTGAGCGCACCTACCAGGCTGCGACCGACCGCGTGTATCCGCCCGGTACATCCGATGGCGCCTATCCGGCCGATACCGCCTCCGCTGGGCCATCGGTCGGCGACGGTTACGGTCCGCCGGGCCCGGAACGGGACTTTCCCGGTTCCAGCACGCAGGGTCACGACCTCCCCTCGGCGTCGGTCACCGGGCCGGATTACGGCGCTGCCCCAGCCGACAGCATCTACGGCGCCTCGGCGGGAACCCAGCGTGACCTGTCCGCCCCTCCGTACCCGGCTCAGGTGACCGCGCCGCAGCGCACCCAGTCCGATTCGCGTTCCCCGTCCGATTCGCACCCCCTGTCCGATTCGCGTACGCAGACGGAGACGGAGCGGCCGGAAAGGCCGTCACCGTGGCAGGCCGCCGCGGCACGGGTACCCCGGCCGCAATCGGTGCCGAAACGGCCAAAGGCCCAGCGGTCCGAGAAGAGCAGCGCCCCTGCCCGCCAGGCGCACCTCATGGTGTCCCGGTTCGAGCCCTGGTCCGTGATGAAGTTCAGTTTCATGATCTCGCTGGCGTGCTTCGTCATCTTGTTCATCGCGGTGACGCTGCTTTACGGCACGCTGGCCGGCCTCGGTGTCTTCGATTCGATCCAGAAGGCCCTGTCGAACGTCACCTCCGGCCAGGGGACGGCCGGCGTGAACGTGTCACACTACTTCTCCGCGTCGACGATTCTCAGCTACACGGCGCTTCTCGGGGTCTTCAACGTGTTCCTCATTACCGCCTTCGCCACGGTCGGCTCGGTCATTTACAACCTGACGGCGCACCTTGTGGGCGGGGTCGAAGTAACGTTGCGGGAAACCGAGTGACGCGGCGTCCGGCCGGTTCGCCGTCGCGCCGCAAGTTGCGGTAATCTTTCCCGGCATGCGCGGTTCAGCCGCGCATCTGGGGGCTATAGCTCAGTCGGTTAGAGCGCATCCCTGATAAGGATGAGGTCGATGGTTCAAGTCCATCTAGCCCCACACAGGTAACATCGTTAGCAGGTCAGAGGCCAGGCCCGCAGCGCGCGGCGAACCTCCATCGATCACCGACCGCAGGCTCAGGCAGATGCGGAACGAGCGATTGCCAGCTCCCAGGCGGCGAAAAAGCAATCCGCCGCCGCGGCCACCAGGAACAGCGCCGCCCACCCGACAGCCTTCGTTGAAAAGGAACCCCCAACGAGGGTAACGGCGCCAAGGCCGACCAAGACGACACCAGCGGCAATGCGCACGCGCGCGAAGGCACCGAGGTGGCGGTACTCCCATGGCGCGATGATGCGTTGCATGCCGGATCGCGGGGGCGTCCCCCAGCGCCACCAGGTCGTGGTTGAGCTGGAAGTGGGGTTGTCATTCTGTGCGTTCATCGGGATGCTTCCCGTCAACTGTGGTGCCGGCCACCCGACCACCTAGAAATATGATATCACTTTGATATGTGGGCGCAAGAGCGACAGTGCAAGCCGCCCCGGCAGATGGTCAGCCGTCCGGTGCTCGCGGATCAGACCCGGACCATAAGTCATGTGAGCTTGCCAGCCGCGCAGCCAAAGGCACAGGACCGGGTCGCCGGAAACGAACAGGTCCTCGAAATAGCTGTCGGCCGCTCTCTACTGATCGCGCGCGCCTTGAGATCCTGCACGACCTCGTGAAACTTCTTTGTAAGCGCCACCGCTGGTGGCATTCCGAGACGGTAACGCCGTGCGCTATCGGTTTGGCCTACTTCTGGCGCAAGGTGCCGGAGACCAAGGGCCGCAGCCTGGAGGAGATCGAGCGGGATCTCGCCGTCGACCCCGGTGCGGTGGAGTCCGTCCCGGTCCGCCACTGATCCGTCACCGAGCCACGCATGTGCGGTCGGCCCGGTGGAGCCCCCATCTGGCCCGCTGAGCCGGCCGCAGTCGGTGGCCTCACGCTGACGGTGGGAGTTGCTAGGCTGCGTCATACCCACGGCGCCGCTGGACGGCTCCGTAGCGTCAAGACTTCCGAGTCCCTCTGAGTGGAAAGGCTTCACGTCGTGAAGAAGATGCTTGTTCTTGCCCTGCTAGGTCTCGGAGTGTTTGCCGTCTGGCGGAAGGTGCAGGCTGACCGGGCCGAGATTGACCTCTGGACCGAGGCCACCTCGGCCGAGCTGAACTAACTCTCGCCGAGCCGGAGGGCCCGGTAGAGGAGGCATGGGTTGAGCGATATATTCCCCGTATCGCTGGTGTGCTGTGACCTCGCAGGAACGATCGTCTCCGACCGGAGCATCCTCGAAAGGGCCTTCGCCGAGGCGATCGGCACGCAGGGAGTGGTGCCCGGCACCGCCGCCTTTGCGCGGTCAATGGTCCTGGTCGACCGGTCCGGTGGCCTGCCGCCCCGGGACGTCATGCACGCCCTGTTCACCGAGAACGACGCCCAGGCGCAGGCCGCCTACCTGTCCTTCGAACGGTCCTACCGGGCTGTGCTGGACCGGCTGGGCGCCTTGCCTGTCCCCGGTGCGCTGGACGTCATCTCCAAGCTGTCCGCCTCGCACATCAAGGTGTGCTTTATTTCCGGGTTCTCCCGGTCGATGTCACGCCTGGTGCTCGACCGGCTGGGCATCAGCCGTCACGCCGATCTGACCCTCTGCCTGGATGACGCGCCCCGCGGCTGCCCCTGGCCTGACGTGGTGCTCACGGCCGTCATCCGGTTGGGTATCGGCGACGTCGCAGAGGTCGCCGTGGCCGGGGACAGCGAGAGTGTCATCACGGCCGGGCGCCGGGCCGGCGCCCGTACCCTCATCGGCGTGACCGGAGGACGGTCTCCGCAACGGCTGCGCTCGGCTGGCGCCACTCATCTCATCGGGTCGATCACCGAGCTGCCCGGCCTGCTGCTGTAACGGGTAGCCTGAGAGCGCGCTTGGGGCTATAGCTCAGCTGGAAGAGCACCTGCTTTGCAAGCAGGGGGTCAGGGGTTCGAGTCCCCTTAGCTCCACCAGGCAAAACGCGCCGTAGCACGATCGGCAAGTGGCCGTTGACACCCGCAGTTGACACCCATTGACCGCAATTCATGGTGCTGTCCGCCCCTCATTGCGGAGTGCGGCGCTGATCTTTGTGAGGGCGTCGTGCTGGGCCTGCCGGTCCTCGTGGGTGTAGATCTCCTGGGTCAGGGCCAGTCGTGAATGGCCAAGGATGAGCTGAGCATCACGGGCAGGTACGCCAAGGTTTTTGAGTAGCGTGGCGGTGGTATGCCGCAGGTGGTGGACCTTGATCACCCGCAGGCCATGAGCCGAGCAGATGCGCTGGAACGAGCGGACAAGATTACGCGGCTCGATCGGCCGCCCTGTCTTGGTGGTGAAAATTAGGCCGGTGTCCTGCCAGGCTCGCCCAAGCTCACTTCGATCAGCCGCCTGAGCGTTACTCCGTATTGCCAGTGCTTCGCTGGCGAGGGCGAGCAGCGGAAGATCACGGCGGCCAGCCGCCGTCTTGACCGGCCCGATTCGAAGTTCGCCATTGACGCGCTGGATCTGCTGACGGACATGGACCTCGTTGTCCTCCTGGTCCACGTCATGCCAGCGGAGCCCGAGCACTTCTCCCCGGCGCAGCCCATACAACAGCAGAAGCAGGAATGCCGGGTAGAGCGCATCGTCCCTCGCCGCGGTGACGAATGCGCGAGCCTCGGTGGCACTCCACGGCGTGACCGGCTGGCGTTCCCAGCCGGGCAACTCAGCGAGCCGGGCGACGTTGCGCATGACCAGTTCTTCGCGCATCGCGCGAGTGAGCGCGGACGACAGGACGGTTCGCATGATCTGGACACGGCGGATGGATTGCCCGGCTGCGAGCTGGCTGTTCAAGAATGCCTGCACACGAGTGGCCGACAGGCGGGTCAGCGGCGCCGTGCCGAGCGCGGGCTTGAGGTAGAGCCGGACTGTCGCCTCATACAGGGAGTAGGTGGCTGGCTGCCGGTTGGCGGCAACGACGTTTTCTAGCCAGTAGTCGAGCCACTCGGAGAGCTTCCAGGATCGGTCGGGGACGGGAATGCCCTGGCGGTTGCGTTCCTGTGCCGCGCGCATGTTGGTGGCAGCTTCCTGGCGGGTCTTGCCGTAGACGGTGATGCGCTTACGGGTGCCTGCGCTAGTCCATGCGTAGTAGCGGCCCATCCACCGGCCATCAGAGCGGCGGGTGACCGAACCGTCTCCGTTGACACGACGTTGCGGGCGGGACATCAGGCCACCTCGTCGGCCTGGTCCTCGAGCTGTCGCACGTATTCGCGGAGCGCGTCGAGGGTGATGAAACGCATGCTGCCGTCCTTGACCGACCGGATACGCCCGGCTTGCATCAGTTCGTAAAGCGTCGCGCGGCCGATACCGAGCATCTGAGCAGCTTCTTTAGGGCGATAGAGCAGCTTGTCCACGGATTGGTCTCCTTCCAGACGACGGATGACGGATCTCAAATCGCCGGTCGATGCTCACGTGCCCGGGCGGCGGATGCGGTGGCCAGCTCGGCGGCCGGGGTGGTGTAGCCGGTTCCGGCGTAGGTCCAGGTGCCCAGGACCAAGACGACGGACTCATCGAGGGGACGGCCCCAAGGATCGCGTTCGCCGCCGGGGTGGCGCTGGGCGCGGCGGTGCTCGGTGCGGGCGGCGCGGAGAGCACCGAAGGTGACGGAGTAGCGGCGGGATTTGGTCAGGAAGTGTCCGCCGTAGCCGAGCATGTGCGCCCACTGCCGGAACCGCGGCTCACCGGTCGCCTCTCTGCTGCCGAGCCGCCAGGCAGCGCCGATCATTTCGCGGTAGTGGCGGGAGCAGCGCAGGCCCTGAAGGTCGAAGGCGGTGCGGATACGGGTGTCCGGGACGCCGGGCACGGTCAGGGTCTTGGTGGCGTACTTGGCGATGTAGTTGGCCACGGCCTGGCCGGACAGGGCCTGGCCGGTGCCGGGCAGGTCGCTGGCGTGGCGGATGGGCCGGGCGTCAGTCTGCGGCCCGAAGCTGAGCCGGACGGCCGAGCCGGTGACGACAGTGACAGTGGCGGCCTGGCCGATGGCGTCGCACAGCATCGCGGCGGTGTACCGGCCGGGTGGTGGCTGGTAGTCATCCCCCGGCGCGTCGAGGCGGATCACAGTGTGGAAGTGGACAATGCCGCGTGCCTGGTATTCGGCCACCTTGACGTAGCGGATGCGCAGCACCGAGCGCAGCCCCTTCTGCGTAACCCCGGCGAGGCGGGCGAGCTGGCGGGGCAGGTAGGTGGTGAACCGGCGCCACAGGTCCCCGGCGTAGGCGTTGAACAGGACGGCGGCCTCATAGTCGTAGCAGTCGCCACACATGGGCTGCCCGAGCCGGGGGTCCTCGTCCATGTGGCGGGTGGGGCAGGAGATGTCGTGGCCGTGCGGGCAGCGGCGGGCGTGCGCGTCGCGTCGGGGGCGGCAGGGCAGCACGGTCTTGCCGCGCATGCGGCGGGAGTGCACCGGTCCGAAGGAGGGGGCGGTGAGGGTGGCGAACACGCACGGATGCGCACTGATGGTCTCGGGGATGCCCTTGCCGCCGCTCATGCCCGCGCGGACGAGTTGCCGGGCGTCCCGCTTGTAGATGGCCGAGCAGGCCGGGCAGACCGATTCGCGGCGGTTACCGCACGCGACGTGCAGCACGCCCCCGGGCTCGCGGGCGGTGTCGTAAACGGGGGCGATCTCCCCCGTGGCGCGGTCGATGGCCTCGATGCGGCCGGTCAGGCGGATGGGGTGGGAGCAGTGGCCGGTGGTGGCGAGCTGGCGTTCCCAGGCTTTGAAGTCGTCCCACGTGATGGTCTGTGTGTCGTCGGCGGTCGCCCCCAGCCCCGGGCCATCGAACGGCTCGGGGCTGAGAGCGGCGGTCGCGGCCGTGATGGTCATGCCGGGCTGCCCCAGCGTTGCTGGGCGGCCTGGCGGGTGATGCCGAGCCGGGAGCCGATCTCGGCCCAGGAGTAGCCGAACGAGCGCAGGCCGGTGACGGCCTGACCGATCGCGGTGTCGATCTCGGCCGAGAGATCGGTCATGGCGGTCAGCGCGTCGATGTCGCCGGTAGCGATCCGGCGGGCGTAGGCGCGCAGGACGCGGCGGGCGAAGCTGGCGTACTCGTCGTTCTCGACCGGCCGCCGGGGCCGGTTTGCCGTCAACCGGTGATTGACACTGTCGTGGCGGCCAGAGCTGGCCGCCGGTGATGAGTCCCGGTAGGGGGTCAGGACGGGTGGGTGGCTCATGCTGCCTCGCTTCCGTGCCGCAGACGGGCGGCGTAGGTGGCGAGGTAGGCCACGTCTTCATCGGCGAGATAGGCCGACTTGATCCGGCGCGGGACTCCGGTCTCCGATAGCAGCCAGCCGACGCCGCGTGCCAGGGGGTCGATCTCGGCGGCGGTGTAGCCCTCGTTGGCCCAGCCCTGGCCGAGTACCACGTCGGAGCTGGAGTCGGTGGTGCAGCGGAAGGCCCACCGGTAGCCGAACAGGTCCCGCATGGATGGGTCGATGACCTGATGGGAGGGCCGCTGGGTGGCCAGGATGATGATCACGCCTGCCGCGCGGCCGCGGGCCACAAGATCCCGGGTGAGGGCGGCGAACTTCTCCCGGTCTTGCTTGCTGCCGACGGTGGCGGAGAAGTAGGCGTACTCGTCAATGACGATGAGGTAGACGTGATCGCCGGAGTCGCGGACGATCTTGCGGCGGCCGGTGGCCAGCAGCGTCTTGTACCGGGCATCCATGGTGGCCTGGAAGGACTCGAACGCGTCGATGGCGTCTTTGATCGACGGGCCGATGAAGGTGTCGGCGCAGTGCCGCCACGGGCCGAGCTCGACTTGCTTACCGTCGACCAGGATGAGCTTGCAGTCATAGGCCAGCGCGCCGTGCGCGGTGATCAGGTTCAGCCCGGAGGATTTGCCGCCGCCGGGTTCGCCGCCGAGCAGCATGTTCCGTTCGGCCAGGTCGACGTAGACGTGCTCGCCGTTCTCGTCGATGCCCAGGTGCACGGGGTCGAACATCGAGAACGGGAACGCGCCGGGATAGATGGTCATGAGGG
>Ga0302325_10002284_pt1 | contig 46707 bp, 32 predicted proteins | sample Palsa_T0_2_FD_201948 | JGI IMG/M metagenome (GOLD analysis project Ga0302325, IMG submission 201948) | Peat permafrost microbial communities from Stordalen Mire near Abisko, Sweden - Palsa_T0_2 | ecosystem: Environmental > Terrestrial > Soil > Palsa > Peat permafrost | place: Sweden: Abisko...
TAGCCTCAAGCGTCTCCGAAGCGGAGACGGAGATCGGGCCGGAGTAGACGGGCGAGCTGGTTGTCGGCGTCGCGCCGTTGGTGGTGTAGTAGACGGTCGCGCCGGGCGTGGCATCGCTGATGGTAACCGACTGCGTTGAGCTGTAGGTTCCGCCAGCAGGCAAAAACACCGGAGTAGCGACAGCAGCCGTGTTGATGGTGTAAGCGGCTGTGGCCACAGCGCTGGTGGTGTAGCCGGTCTCGGCAGCGACGGCCTCAAGCGTCTCCGAAGCGGAAACGGAGATTGGACCGGAGTAGACGGCTGAGCTGGTTGTCGGCGTTGTGCCGTTGGTGGTGTAGTAGACGGTTGCGCCGGGCGTGGCATCGCTGATGGTAACCGACTGCGTTGAGCTGTAGGTTCCACCCACAGGCGAAAAGACAGGGGTAGCGACGGCAGACGTGTTGATGGTGTAAGCGGCCGTGGCCACAGCGCTGGTGGTGTAGCCAGTCTCGGCAGCGATAGCCTCAAGCGTCTCCGAAGCGGAGACGGAGATCGGTCCGGAGTAGACGGCTGAGCTGGTTGTCGGCGTCGTGCCATCGGTGGTGTAGTAAATCGTCGCGCCGGGCGTGGCATCGCTGATGGTGACCGACTGCGTTGAGCTGTAGGTTCCACCCACAGGCAAAAAGACTGGAGTAGCGACAGCAGCCGTGTTGATGGTGTAAGCGGCCGTGGCCATTGCGGAATTCGTACTGCCGCCCTCGGTCGCGATCGCGTTCACTGTCTCCGAAGCACTTACCGTGATTGGTCCCGTGTAGGTTGTACCGCCCGATCCGCAGGTTCCGGAGGTCGGAGCAGTCGGTATGGTGTTAATCCCCACGCAGCCCGTTGAGCCTGACGGCAAATTGATTGTCACCGTTTGTGCTCCGGAGTAGGAGCCAGCGCCAGGAGAGAACGTGGGCGTAGCCAGTGTCGCCGGCCCACTGCCAACTGAGTAGGTCAGCACAATCATTGAGGCTGGAGGAATCGAATAAGTCGTTCCGCTCGCCGTGGTGGGGGACGGCGAAACAACTACCGGGCTCAAGCTAAACGGCCCAAGGTAAGTATTTTCATTGTTGTCTGTGATGAGGTTGTTCGAATTCGGAAAAACTGTTTGATTAACTGTGCCTGTCGGCGCGCCCGCACCCGCGAGCGTCACCGTTTCATTCGAAGACAAGTCGTTGTTAAAGCAGATTGTTGTCCAGTTCGTCTGGGCGGGATTTGCATAGGAAAAGCAATTTACGTATGGCACTTCGGAATTAGCGGTTATGGTGTCGGAGCCGCCCAGTGGCTGACCACCTGCGTAGCTGAAGGTAGGGGTTCCCGACTGCGACACGGACATCAGGTTATTGTTTTCCCCGATGGCGTTATCGATAATCTCGAGTGCAATTGCTGACGGCCTATCCACATTCGCTGTGCCCGCTGCCTGGCCGGGTCCTGTAGACATCATCCTCGTCACGCCCCACAGCGGCACGGCCGGGCTATTGGAACCGTTGTATTGATTCGAGTTTGAGGCCAAGGTAAATGCATGAATCGGACCCGTCACACCTGAATCTCTTTGCATCAGGAGCATATGCTCTGCCAGTGTGAGCCCATTTCCTATTGAGGCATTGATCTGATCCATCTGCAACTGTGTCGGAGTTCCCGATCCCGATGTCGTGCTCTCGTTCACCTCGTAGACGGCAGTGGAAAGTCCGTAGGTCGACATTGCATAATCTTGGGCTAAGAGGACCGACGCAGAATTTGCTGGCGGAGAAGCGACCGAATCGAAGTTAGTAATCTCCGCCCATTCATCGAGAAACGGAGCTCCGGTGGTGCTCACTTCGCCCTGGGAGGTGTCGACACTGCTGAGGTAATTCAAGGTGTACGGAGCGACATCCACAAGATTGGGACAGCCAGATTGAGTCCCGCTACTGCACCCCGCGGATTGCAAGGAAACTGCAAGCCAGCCATAAGCGCCGTAGCCGTTGTTAGGAGCGATCCAACTATTACTCACGAGCTGTATGACGCTGCTGTTATAACCACTTGCGGATTTCGCGGCCGCCATGTTCAATCCGAGCATGTAGCCATAAGCGGTCCCGTTACCATACCAGAGAGATGGTCCGCCAGACGTGTTCCAGTCTTCGTTCCCATACTCCAGATAGATTTTGTGGCCCGACGACGCAAAAGTTGAGATCCACCCAGAAGAGCTTAGCCAGTTGATGAGCATCGTCCAATCTGACGGCTGGGTAAGCATTCCGACTGATATCCATGCATCGGCGCCAACGACATTAGCGAGGGCAAGAACATCGTTGTAACCGATGGGAGAATAGGCTACCTGAGGAAGATAGCTGTTGAAACTGCAGAAGCGGCGGTTGCCAACGGCCGCGATCTCGTCCGCTACATCGGAACACCACTGCGTTCCATCCATGTAACGGATCGAACCGGGATGAATTTGCTCGAGCTCATATACAACAGCATCGCGAAAAGCGGTCGTATTGCCTGGCAATGTGGAACCTTCAACCACATCCGCGTCCTGAATCAGACAAGTGCCTGTGCAACTGATATTAAAATTGAGGGCGGAGGTTTGAACGCCTGTCTCGGAGGCACTGAAGTTAGTGGTGTAGGTAGTCCATCCCGCGCCGGGCGTTGTGCTGGAGGACGGAGTCACAAGATTATAGGCAACATAAGTGCTCCCGCCAAAACGTCCCAGAAAAGAGCCAACTACGCATCCGCTGGCGAGGCACTTAGCCTTGAACGTCATAGCATAGGAGCCATTAAGGTTAATGGATGAAACCGAAGCTGCCGCCAATAATGGATTGGTATTTGTACTATTGCCTACCACAGCATCTATCGTGAAATTGGCCGAGCATCCGTTCGGCATTTCGAGGCTCTGTATTGTATTGGTAGAGTTTGGAGACGTGTCAGCGGTGTTCCAAGTCGCTCCGGAGCAGATTCCACTATTGAATGCGTTTGGAGAGAGGATCGTGTTTTGAGCGGTCAACCGCACAAGTAGGACGTCAGTGTGCGAAGGAGTGCAGGCCGAACTAATGGCTGGCGATAGAGTGAAGGTAATCCCGCTTGAGCCCGTGTTCGCCGTTGAGGCCGTAATGGTTCCTGAACCGTAGCTTGTACCGGTCGAGGCATTGATGGCTACAAAGCTGGCTCCCACCCAAAAGTTAGCTGGATACCCGGACGAATCCGTTGCACCGTTATACCAGGAAGTTGTTGTGTTGGAGCCGCCAGCGCTGCACTCGTAGGTGCTCTGGAAATAGGTCCCCGGCATATATCCGCCGTTGGCGTAATTCAGTGACTTAAGAAGTTGCGACGACCCATAGTTCACAAGTCCGCCAAGATTGATGCCGGGGCGGTCGATACCGGAAGCCTTCACAGTATTCGAGATGGTCACCGTCGTCTGTGCGCCGGTTTGACACAACAACAGTGCGAAGAAAGGCGTTAGAAAGTGAGACCGGTAAAAGGTCCGCCTCACCACAGCAATTACCACGCTCATTTCAATCTCCGAGACTTCAGGGGATGAAAAGTAACCAAGAGCGAGGCGAGGCACTTATGTAGATCAACACCACAATATCGTGCACAAAGCAATCGCTGCCCATTCCATCGGCATCCGATCGCGATTGCAGCAGACCGTCGAGAAAACTTTTATGAACGGTCGAACCGCTTCAACTTGAGAAAAAGCTCATGAGTCGGTTTGAGGGACGTCGATGGCGCATGGCCATCGCTCTACCCGGTTGTTGTTTCAAAACGTGTGACTCCGGATCGCACCGTGCCAACAAGGGCGCACGATCTTAAGCTCGCAATTGGCAAGCCATGCGGAATCTAGAAGAATTAAAGAAGCCCGGAGTCAGAGTAACGCAGGAGGGATGATCCTGAAAGATTACTTTCGTCTAAGTCTGTGAAAATCTAATTTATTAGTCGTGAACGCGGCTGTGGAGTGCGGGCCACTCTCGTATCTGTGAGTAGAAAGTCTGTTCGGTTACGCCAGCTTTGAGGGTCAGCGGAGTCGCCCTGCTGTTCGCAATCGCAACCTCGATCTGCCGCAGAACGTCCACAATCTGCTCAGCCGTATTCCTCTTTCCTGGCACCATCGAGGGCCCTTCCATCACCAGTTTGTCTCAATCCACTGGCACAGAAGTGGCAGGGCACTCAGAACATAGTTCGTTCCTTGGGCTACCTGACACCTGAGGAATTCCCAAATGGCTGTAGAAACCTGGAAAGCGGAAGACCGCTTCCACACTCGCACAGGCTCGGCAGCGCTCGCGGGCACCAGTATGCTAATCGCCGAATTTCTCGTCAACGACGGGAAGTCCTCTTACTAAACGGAGGAGGTGAACTGCATTTCATTGAGTACGTGTAGTGTGAGCGCTCGGGTTTGAGTTTAGCTATCAGCAAGCTTTGGGAAGCAACCAATGTTGGAAAGCCGCCGTTCGAATAGGTTCTCGAAGTCTTATGCCGAGCTCGTTTGATAGTTCAGCGGTCGACACAGACAACGACTCGCGGGTAGAAGCAGACTGGAGTGAGGGTTAGGACGGTAATATCGTCCTCCTGCCAAATTGCCCTGCAAGTTGGGCAATCGATTCCGCAGAGTTTCTCGCAATCGCAGCTGTGCGCTCAAATCCGAATAGCTCGTATCACTACGACAAATTGATCGCTCCGCTGGCTACTCATGGCCGATCACCCGTCGGCGTGAGGGACGCTCCAGGCGACTGCGGCCGAGACTGGCTATACCAGCAGCGCGACCAATCCGGCGGCATACACGATCAATCGGCATGCCGCCACATCCATCTTCAGCTCTCCCGGCGAGACCTACGATAGATCTAGAGCTGTGCGACCTCGCGCGTAGCCCTGAGTGGGGAAGGGGTGGAACCGCGCAAATTGCGGCAGTCAGCATTCCTAAGTGGACGTCCAGGACGCGTGGTGCCAAGGAATGCGCCTTATGCATCCATGCTATGGAACACTTTTCGCTAGGTTGAAATCGGTTCGAATCCATCAGCTCTATTTATTCACTTTTGGCTCCGAAGCAGGTTCGCTCATGCCCGTGTAAGCGGGCATGCCAGCCAGTTGTCTCTGCTGCAGTACGAGAGGTCTGCTCATTACCATATCGAGAGTAGTGCCCTGGGGAATCTCGATATCGTTTCCGCGCGTGAGCAGGGTCGTTAGAATTTCTGCTGTCGCTCCCGCGCCTGCGCCGATCCCCGCGCCCAACCCCACATTCCCGGCTCCATATCCAACCATACTGCCGAGCCCTGCTCCCTCAACCGTATTCGTGGCGATCCTCTCGGTGCCTTTTCCGCCGCTTCCGCTTTGTTCCACGGTTCCTTCGGCATTCTTCACCGTCGCTCCTGTTGAGCTCGGAACCCGATCGACCGTAAGAGGAAGGCGAATCTCCGCTCCGTTTGGAAGCGTCATCGAAACAACATGCAATTGGATCTGCGCGTGCCCATTGACCTTGCGCGGCCTCTGCACACTATCGATGACTCCCTTAACGTACATGCCGGCAGGAAGCACTACTGCCCCATCTTCGACCACCGGAAAATCCGAGACCAGGTACACCGGGTCACCAGGCATTGCGACGCGAGTGCTGATCTCATTCTTCAGCGAAAGCAGAATCTTCGTCCCGGCGGGGACGGTATAGGTTTTCGATTCGTCTCCCCGGGGAGCGACTTCTGCGGGCGCGCCTTCGACTGGGACTGCATCACGCGGCGCCTGGCCCGCTCCTCTCGCGATCACGCTGACCAGCAAAAGGGATCTGATCGTCAACCCTCGAAACATCAGGCGCCTCCGATGGAACCACGGTCAGACGATGATAAAACATCACGCGGATGACTGGAATCCTTTGGAAGTTTCATTTGCAGCAGAGAGTCATTCACCGTAACCATTCCCTTAGTACTCGGCCTTTGAGAGGCGTAGGCCGCCAGTCGGGGCTGAGATTCGCCGGTCGAACGTGCAGAGCGTTTCTTTCTGCCTTGCGGTGCCGTTTTATTCCGTGATTCGCCTCTCTGCAGAATCGGTCTCATCTGTTTGCGCCTCTCGATCCGGATCGCTCGCTTGCGAGCATCTACACCCACAGACTCAAGACCGATGGGAATCTTGTCCCGGGAAGCCCTGAAAGACGGTCCAGGATTTACGCCAAATCGTTCCCGAGCAGGCTGGGCGGTAGGAAAACGGCAATCGTACCTCCTTCGCCGTCATGAGAGGGGCTTCGACTTGGCTCGCGCGCTCGCAGTCGAGACATGGTCCCAGCCAGCCAACATTTCCACGTTCGAATCAACCTCACATGAATATTGGACGGCATCAATTGCCATCCTGGAATCATGAAGTGTGGTTCCATCGGAAATCAGAAGTTAGGCGTCTGCACCCAGAAGGCTCTCTCCACACGATTTGTGTCGTGGTGAATCTCACTGACACGCCAAGGAAATCGTTCCCGGATGAAGCTTCTGAAGGCATCCGTAATGGTTCAACATTACTCCTGGCGCGCGGGGGCGGCGTTACTGCAGGACGATGAATCGTTACGTTAGTCGCATCCATAACTCATTGCAAAGTAAGGACATTCGTGCTATTAATGGAGGCTGAAGGATCGCGAACAATCGTTCGATACGGAGTCCGGCCGAGCTTTCCGCCACCTTGGCGAATCGGTGTAATTATTCGTTGGCTTTTTGAGTCTGATTCAAACGCGACCCTATTTGGTGAATATTTCCACAGGGTGATGTCCCGTACGAGATGGGAGAAGGCGCCTAAGTGGTTGAGGATTATTCATGAAGGACTGGTGTCTCTCCTGCTGCCGGAGCCTAGGAACAACGGACAACCAGCTCCCACTGTTCAACCGCTTCACCCTAAGTGCATGTTTTGAGGCCGAACCTAGTGATGAACCCGCGTAAAGGGCAGATTTGATGGCCACTAACCGAATTCACGATTTGGCATTGATGTCCGGAAGGGAACTACGGCGTGCGTCCGCGTCGCGTTTAACCTCACCAATTTCGGTGCACAGTTCGACGTCTCCTTGCCTCCTGAACCATGGACAATTGCCAGCCGAGACAAACACGGACCCACTAGGTTCACTATTGATGTTTGCGCGCAATAAATACTACTGGTCGCCGGCTCGCTTCTTTCGCAATTTAGGGGGAGTTTCAACGAACATTCCCCGGCAAATCGAGATTTTTCGAATTATGAGATTCCCTATCTACGCGGATTTTGCGCGAACCGAGCCAAGATTCCGCTTCAGGTTTCTTATTCGCGACTATCTTGTTCGGGGCTTCTCAACCGGCCGGAGGGCAGCTTGCTTTCTCCATCACTACAAGCGGCTGTACGCGAGCATGTCCGCTGATTTGCTACATCGAACTCTGTATCAAAACGTTATAGTTTTCGAAGCGCAGCAAAATGATCTCCATCTTGAAATAAGTCTATGCTTCTCTCGTCCCTTCGAGAAAGAGGGGGAGTTGTCACTCAACCTCCATGTGGATGGAGCCGTCGTCTTTGTGTTGTCCTTTACGATCATCCCTGGATGGGTGGTCCAGTCCGATTCAGCGGAGGTCCTGCTGATCTCACGTCTTCAGGGTACGAATGGTTACTATCGTCAGATTCGTGCGGCCACCAAGGCGCTGAACGATGTCGGCCCTGCCGCGCTTCTGCTTGCCGCGCTTCACGGCATTGCAAAGGCCTTTGGTATCAACACAATGGCGGGCGTATCTGCTGTTCGGCAAAGCTCTTTTACGGAAAAGTTGTCTCACTTTTATGTGAGCGCTTATGACGATTTCTTTTCCGAAATTGGTATCGCCAAAAGCACTTCTGGACTTTTTCTCAGTTCTATTCCTCCTGAAGACAGACCAATGTCATCCATCAAGCAGGGACACAAAATCAGAACGAGGGAAAAGCGAGAATTCAAGCGGCAGGTTGCAGAGGAGGTTCGCCTTCTGCTTCGGCAGGAGATGAATGTCACGGTTTCAGAACCTTCCTGTGACGAGGAATCGCTGCAAATGGTCGACTGCATCGATTCGTGATCCCGCGGCGTTCCTCGCCCACTGAGTGCCATTGGTCAACAATGAAAGGCATGCATGCGTATCGATCTGAGCGGGAGAAGCTGGTTGCGATAAGCAATCAGATTTTCCGAGGACGTCAGTGAGAGGACCGCCGCCAAATGTGCGGCGCTATCGAGAGAGGGGTAGCCGGACCACAGTTCCTAGCCACATCGACCCGGCAACAGCTCTGTTTTATTGGAAAAAGTTCTAGTTCTTCGCCGGCTGGGTTGAATCGGAACAATCTCAGATCTAGCGCGATGACGGGGAGGGAACGTCTTCGCTGTGACTGCACTCCATCGCCGCGCAATCCCAGGTCTCAACCTTTAGCCCGCGGTCAACTTCCTCGAGGAACAGCCTCCGCTCTACCATGACTCGACATGTTGGGCAGTGGTGGAGATCACAACAAGGAGAGAACTTCACCTTGGGATGGCTATTCATGGTTTCCCCAGAAAGAGTTCTCCAGGGCAAATCGCGACGGAGCGAAATGCCGCACCCGTTCGACCGGAAACGGAGCCGAAACTAACTGTCCAGACTGGCATGCTCCGGAGAGCGGAAGGACCGGGGGAGTTCTGAGCGGCTGAACTCTACACCCTCGGCAACCAGTCGTTTTGCTGTCTCAGCAAGAGTCGCCCGTTTCGCGATTAACTTGTTCTCGGCTCCCTCGCGATCGGCTAGCGATTCGAACTGCGCAAAGTTCTCCAAATAGGCAAGTTTGCGATCGTAGAAGTCGATTTCCTGATGGAGCGATCTGAGGAAATATTTGTCATGCGGCACTTCCTTTTTCACGGTAGCTCCTTAGCGATAGGATGGAAGACTAACAACTTCAAGCGTAAGATCAGCGCCTGCCATTTAGTAAGATGCCTCGGCGTCACGTAAAGGAATCGGAACGCCATTTCCTCTTTCACATTGAAAGTGACAGATCAAAATCCTGGCTCGCGATTCATTCGTGCTAACGGCTTCGGCCAAAGTTTCGACGGCCGCCAGCGCCGCCGCCAGTGGTGGTCTTTCGGGCCTGAAAGCAGTCCCGGCAGTACACAGGACGGTCGCCTCTCGGCTCGAAGGGAACAGTTGTCTGCTGACCGCACCCGGCGCAGATTACGCTTGTACCCTGAGTTGAGCCGCCCTGGTATCCGGCGCCTCCCAATTGCTCATTTTTCTTAGCCTGGCGGCATGTCTTGCAACGCTTAGGCGCCGAATAACCGCGATCGCGGAAAAACTCCTGATCTTCTGAGGAGAAAGTGAATGACTGCGCGCAATCGCTGCAGATGAGTTGCTGATCTTGAACCATATGTCCCTTTCGTCCACGCTTGCGTAATGCACGGCGTCTGCAGCAGAGTCCATTGAGATCATTGACCTGTTTCCTGCGATGGCCATGTCAATTGAACGGGCATCAACTCTCTTCCGTGGACAGGCAAGGGATTGGAAATGTCCGGCGCCTCAGGCACCCAAAGGGCTGCAAGAGCACAACTCCGCTAAGTCTCGAAATTCTCTGCTTATTTGGCGAGTACTGGAGAGAAGCCGACGAGGGCCTCTCCCAGCTGAATCATTGAACTACACAACGCGGACGTTCTCGGCCTGAAAGCCTTTCGGCCCCTTCACGACGTCAAACTCGACCGACTGACCTTCCTTGAGCGAACGAAATCCGTCACTCTTGATGGCCGAATGATGCACGAAGACGTCATCGCCATTGGCGCGGCTGAGGAAGCCGAAACCCTTCGCATCGTTGAACCACTTTACGATTCCCTGTTCCATAACACTGTTCCTTTGTTCGGTGATGTATCGCTGAACTCAAGCGGACTTTATTGCGAGTTGAGCTGGTGCAGAACAGGCAAGAACGCCAAGTCGGATTCGACGATCAGGCTCCAGTGTACCACCTCTTTCGGGAAACACGCCGGTTTGATACCGTTTGAGACCGATAGAGAGGAGTTGGGTGATTGTTGCGGCGATTAGGGGAAATAACTGAAAGAAGCGTATGCTGAGTATAAAGAGGATCGGCAGGATCCTTCCCTCGCTTCAGCCCTCTCCTCATCGTGTTTCCGGCGCAGCCCTCGAACCTGACCAGGACCGGTTCAGCGGACGACACCCAGACGAGCCCGGCTCAATAGCAAAACGAACCACTACCGAGAATTGGGGAGTGCATGCGATCCGAATTGGTGTATTTAGCTCAACTCAAAATAGAAAACCGCTTCTTATTGTCCGCAACGGTGATGCGCGCTGTGCGCATGCTGCACATCAACTCCGGCCGGACTGAAGATACAGTCAACAGAGTGTTTGCGGAAGTAGCGGAGGGCCGCTATGCAGATGGAAAGTTACCGGAAATCATTCCTCCTCCTCCCATCGATGCCCTGGTTACTCCGCTTGTTTGATTGATCTTGAGCTCCCTTCACACCTCTCTTGCCTTTGAACCTCTGCGTTCCATACGCTGTTCAATACTGCCTGCAATCAATCGCGTTGAACGGCGTACGCACCTCTGTACGGAGCGGGTGCCTGACGACCTGAGTTGAAGGTCCCTCACCAAGCTAACCGAACCACGCCAGGGACTTCTCCATTGCGCTATTTGTGCATCCAATAAGGACAGCGGTCTAGGCGCGCCGTTGCCGACGCGTTCGACTTCGACCCGTTCTTCGAGATCCGAGGCGACGATGGCTGAGTGGAGCGAACGGACAGCCCGAAAGCGGTTGTCCCAGTTAGAACAAGCGTTCGAACGCTGCGAGCGCCTGGCGCTTGCCAGCCAATTTGCCAGCGTGATCATGCATGAAGTTAATAATTACCTAGAATCGATTACCAATCTTGTTTACCTCACCAAGCTGCAGACAAACGTGCCCAACCAGGTGATGGGCAATATGGAATCAATCGAGCAGCAGTTGACGATGCTGGCGAACGTCACGCGCCGTTCGTTGGCATTCCATCGCTCCCAAAATGAGATTAGGGATGTAGAGCTCAGTGAAATTGTCCAGTCAGCTCTGAAATTGCATTCGGATGCCATCGCAAAACATGGCGTCGAGGTTGAGATTCACTTCGCCCGCTCGGCTCAGGCACCGGTGCGTGAAGGGGAGATCCTTCAGGTTATTTCCAATCTGCTTCTGAATGCTCTCGACGCCATCCCTTCTGAGGGTGGCAAGCTTGCAGTCCAAGTCGCGCGGGAATATCCATTCGTCAAGATAGTTATTTCCGACAATGGACATGGAATTCCCGACGAGTTAGCCGAGAAACTCTTTGAACCCTATGTGACGAGCAAGCCAACCGGTACTGGGTTAGGCCTATGGCTGTCAAAACGAATCGTCGAAAGACACAAGGGAGTCCTTCAATTTACGACCGCCCGAGCAAAAGAAGGAAGCGGCACATCCTTTTCGATATCCCTGCCTGCAAGTCTCGCCGCCTGAAGCAAACAACGGAATGATGCGAGGCAACCGTGGTGACGGTCTTCTTGCCGTTGGATTGACGGTCTCGATGCAGGCCCATACCTAAGCCTGCATCGATTGATCGATTGCTAAGCCGCGTTTTCATTGGCTGCGCCGGAACTGACGCCGCGGACACGGAAATGCGCCATCTGGATCGAAAGAGCGCGTTCAATCTTCCGCAGATCGCCGCGCTCGGCTGGGCCGGCAAAGGTGGAAGCTATGCCTTTGGCCGAAGCTCGGCCCGTGCGGCCAACGCGATGCACAAAGTCCTCGGCAACTTTCGGGAGATCGAAGTTGACCACATGGGCAACATTGGCCACATCGATTCCGCGCGACGCCACGTCGGTGGCTACAAGCACACGGTGCCGGCCCTCGGAGAAATTACGCAGAGCCTGGTTCCGTTGCGACTGCGAACGGTCACCGTGAATCTGGATTGCCGCGTGGCCGGAGCGCGCTAATCGCCGCGCGACCCGGTCGGCGCCATGCTTGGTGCGCACAAATACCAGAAAGCTGCCAGTCTCCGCGTTCAGCAAGTGCTCAAGGAGCTCCTGCTTCTTGTCTGGATCCACGCTGAAGGCTCGCAGTTCGACGTTTTCGGCGGGCTTCAGGACGGAGCCGATCTCGATGCGAACAGGATTCCGGAGATAATTGCGGGCCACTTCCTTCACTGAGCCTTCCAGCGTGGCGGAGTAGCACAGCGTCTGGCGTTCCCGGGGTGTTGTGGCCGCGATGCGGCGAATGGCAGGCTCGAAGCCCATATCCAGCATCCGGTCTACCTCGTCCAGCACCAGCATCCGGACACTTGCGAGCCGAACCAGATTGCGCTTGAGGAAGTCTTCAAGCCGCCCTGGAGTCGCCACAATCAACCGCGCGCCGCGGCGGATCGTCTCCAGCTGAGCGTATTCCGCCATTCCGCCTACCACCAGCGCAACGGTTTGCGCCTGGCTGGAACGGATGGCCCGAAAGGACTTCTCGACCTGCATGGCCAATTCGCGCGTGGGCAGCACGATCAGAGCCTGCGCGTCGCGTCCTTCCGTCTTTTGCAGCATTTCGATGATGGGGATCAGGAAACTGAGGGTCTTGCCAGTTCCGGTCTGCGCTGTCGCAAGCACGTCGCGGCCCTCGAGTGCGGGTGGGATTGCCCCAGCCTGCACTGGCGTCGGAATTTTGAACTGGTTGGCATTGAGCCGCGCCATTAAGGCGTCGGAAAGAGAAAACTGAGAGAACTGAGTCGTCAAAATAGACAATCTTTCGTTGGCCTCCGGGAGCCTCGATTTCATAGAGGCCTGCAAGCGGAGACGGACATAGAGACACGCAAGCGCAGCAATGGCCGCGAGCCTTCTCAAAAAATACGCGTAAGGAAGAACCGAATACGTCCCCGGGACTGGCGGCAAGCAGTAACAATGCCCGCGCCACGGAACTGACCCACGCCACACGAAACGCCTTTCGGCACATTGCCGATCGGCACCCTGTTGCTGCGCAATTTCCATGCGCAATCCGGCTAAATTGCCTGCCTGTTCGGCGAAGCAAAGAGCGATCAATACCGAGTCCTTTTCAGGCCGGGCGCTGAACCGCCGGTGAAACTGAGGGCTACGCTGTAGGGGCTTGGGGAAATCTGTGCAAGGCTGAATTGCCTTCAGAAGGCGAAACGCCGCTCACGACCAAATCACCGAGCGCAAAGCCAGTATAGCATGGTCTGGCATTTCTCGCCGAGTGAGTGTGGCGTAGTTCATGAATCTAGTGTGTTTAAGCATGCCGCGTCAATTCGGATTACTTGTATATGCTTGGCAGGCGCGAATTTTCAGGAAGCGCGTCAAAAGCGTTATCGATTCCATTTGGGATGCCGATGCTCCGTGCATTTGTGCCGATTAAACGCGTCCTCTATCGCTTTTGATGGCGCATTTGGGGTCCCTTCGAGCCGATGCACCAATGGTTGCGACCAGGCGCAGTCAGAGCATCGCCATTTAGCAGCTGCTGTCGTAGGCGATAGGATTCTGCGTGTCGTCGTGTCAGTCATACCCCCAATTTACGCTCATTTCCACAAGTCGTCCTGTCCGATGGATTTCGAATTGCGCCATTACCCGTCGTTGCCACGTCTCGATCTTCAGCCTCGGGGAGGGAATCATTTGCGCGATCAGCGCACTAATCTGGAGAGCTCCGCTTCGATCCCCGCCTCTTTCGGTAGGGTTGCAAATACCAAAGTACGCGCTGAGAAAAAGGGCCGCGTCAGGGTTGCAGGAAATTTCGCACACGTTGCTGCTGCGCGATGGAATCCGACTCGACGCGTTCCGGTATCGAAAATCAAGAAAGTCGCTTCGGCTTGAACTTGCCCAAGGAGTTCACACTTTGGCAAACACGGTTCGCGTGCAGTCATTCTTCAGTTTGGTTCTTGCCGTCTGGATAAAATAATCCGCGCAAGCTGAAGTCCAGGCATATGTGGGTATCTTCGGGCCTCTGCAGATCGATCTCGTTCGGCACGCTTGCGATCGTCCTTTGGCATCTGCGGCAAATTGAAGAAATGGAACCATCGGACCGGAACGCGTGCAGGAAGGGGGGACGGGGAGATTTGGCCACGAAGGCCTCGATTCATGCTCCCGCGGATCCGAGAGCCTTTTAGCCAGTGTACTCTTTCGAAGTTGTACTCTTTAGAGTTTGATTTCAGTGCTCTTTTGATGCTGACGTCGCCCGCAGATCGATCATCGTCCGCATCCCGTGCTTTGGCGCATCTGTGGCGGGGCTGCCGATGGTGCATTGGAATCAGCGCATCGGATAGCTCCGGCCGGATCCGCTTACGAGAGTGCTTCCGTGCATTCATCATGCGATACTTCCGCTTTGAATGAGCCAACTCACCGACTCTTGGATTGCTTCAAGCGAGGAATAGCGCGGCGAGTAGCCGAGCAGAGAATTCGCCTTGCGAATGCTGCAGTTGGGCGAGTGGCGAATGTGATCTTCGGTGAGCGCCGCGTCCCTGGGAGAGACGGTATGCTTCCACTCTTCCCACGGGAGAAAGCGCAGGCACGGAGGCTGATGAAACCACTCCGCCATTGACTCGGCATAGCCGCGCAGAGTGAGCGCCGAGGGCGAGACCACGTGAAAACTTTGGCCGATCGCGGCATCGCGGTTGCGAATCGCCTTGACGAATGCTTGCGCGACGTCTTCCGCATGAACGTGATGGACAGTTTCCATGCCGAAGTTGGGGATGTATACCTCGTCGCCGCGTTTCAATGCCGCGAAGACGGAGGTGTCGAAGTTGCCCGCGGGGTTAATGGGCGCCCATCCCGGTCCGACGATATGACCCGGATGCAGAATTGTGGCGGGTATCTTGCCAGATTGCGATCCGCCTAGAAGCCAATTTTCGATGGCAGCCTTGCGAATGCCGTAGTCCCCGAAAGGCCTGCGCGGCGCATCCTCTGTCGTGGGAACAGAGATACTGTGGCCGTGCACCCAAATCGTTCCGCAGTGAAGAAAATGGCTGACGCGACCGCTCAGCGCATCCACGAGCTGTTCGGCGCTCTCCGGCAGATAGCAGGTAAGGTCGATGACAATCTCTGCGCCGATTGCGGCGACTTTCCGGCCGAATTGTCCCGCCTGCTCCTCAACGATGCGGTCAAGCGTTAAATAGGTGATTGAACTCCAGCATTGGTTTTCGCGATAGGGCTTTCGCTGGTTGCGGCAAACACAGGTAACTTCGTGCCCATCGTCAAAAAGCATCGGAATCAGGTAGCTTCCGATGTGACCGGTACCGCCGATAATTGCTATCCTCACTTCTGCGGCCTGCTTTCCTTTGTGTTCGTTTCCATTGTTCCATTCCGCGGGCACCGGGCAGCGTATCGACATGGAGGCCGCGCAGAAAGCGAAATTGACGAGTACAATTCTAGGTCGATATGGTTCAATAGCGCGCAATACATGTTGCATAATACGCATCAAGTGGCGAGCTGAGCTCGCCGACGATTCTGACCGTGGATCAATCGACCTCCAGGCTAATTCTGCGCCGCGTCTCCGAGCGAGATCTGTTCTTACATCGGGAAAAGGTTCTTCGCGAGGGACTGCTGAAGCTACTCGCCGTGAAGGATTCCGACATCCGCGCGTTGACGCTCGAGCAGAGCCGCGACGCCGTGGACCAGGGAGTGCACTCCGGAGGAGCGTTTTCAGCGACGATTCCGCTGGTGGCCCTTTTCTATGGCAGCTTTCTCAAGCTGGACATCGAAGATCCGACGCGGCCGGGCCAGGACATCTTCACGTTAAGCAAGGGGCACGCCGTCGCCGCGATGGCGTCGATTTATGCGGATCTCGGTTACTTCGACCGAAGCGTCCTCAAGAATTCGCGGTCGCATGAGAGCATCCTCAACGGCCATCCCGGACCGGTTCTTCCGGGCGTCCACATCGCTACCGGGCCGATGGGGCAGGGGATCGGCGTGGCGCAGGGTTTCGCGATTGCGGGCCGTATCGGCAAGCGCTTCGACTCCTACTGCCTGACCGGAGACGGCGAACTGCAGGAAGGAACCGTGTGGGAAGCTGTGATGTACGCCGGGCAAAACCATCTCGACAACCTGTGCGTGCTGGTGGACCGGAACTACGGGCAGCTCGATATTCATACGAAGAACATCTTTCCCATGCCGGATTTTGTAGAGGTTTTTCGCTCCTACGGATGGGAGGCATGTGATGCGGATGCGACGCAATACGACGGTGTGGTCGCGGCGTTGGAGCGGTTCCGCTTCGGCGAGCGCAAAGGAAAGCCGACGGCGATCATTTGCCGAACGACGAAGGGGTACGGCGCATTCTCGGATTTTCTGAATCGCCACAAAGTCACCACGTCGAATGAGCTGATCAAACGCAAGCTTGCGCTGCAGGAACAGCGCCGCGAGATCCGCGTAAGAGAGTTGCTGGAGTACATCGAAAATCTGGATGCGAGCCGCGAAGGACAAATCGTCCGCGAGTTATTGCAGAATGCGGCGCAGGAGATGCATCTTGAGTTTGAGTTCGCGAATGGAGACCGGAGCGGTGTGCGATCGATTCACGGACCCGTGCTGACGCGGCGCGCTCCTTCGCGCGACAAACAAATCCGCTACCAGAAAGAACAGCTGCCGAAGATCGACGCGAAGAAACAGTACAGCTCGACGCAGATTGTATCGGCGGCCATGACTGTATTTGCGCAGGACAGCCGTGTCATATCGATCGACGCGGACCTTGGTACAACCAGCGGCCTCGAGGCGGGAGTGGCCGCAGCAGACCAGCGTCGCGCTTTAAACGTGGGTGTCGCCGAAGCGAACATGATGCTGATCGGCGAGGCGCTGGCCGCGCTGGGCAATAATGTCTGGGTCAGTACGTTCTGCCCCTTTTTCAACTGGCAGGTTCTGCGGCGGATCGCGGTAGGTCAGCAGGAACGAGTGGAAGCAATGCACGCTGACACCGGCTGGCTGAGCGAAGGGCACGGCCTCGACTTGACGTTTCTCGCGACCGCGGCGAACTTCGAAACACGGACAAACGGCGCTACGCACATGGGCAATGACGACAACACAACTTTCGACGCCGTGGGACAGCTGAAGATCATCGATGTTTCTTGCCCGCGGCAACTGCTCTCCATCATGCAGTGGATCATGGAGGGAAACCGCGGACTGGTGTACGTGCGGGTAATGCGCACCGAGTCGCCGGTGCTCTATGCGGCAGACTACATGTTCGACTTCGGCAAAGGCTACCGGCTGCGCGAGAGTCCTCGGGATCGAGCGGTAATCATAAGCAGCGGGCGTGCAGTGCACGAATCGCTTGCCGCGGCGGAGATCTGCGTGCGGCGCGGGTTCGACGCTGGAGTGGTTGATATGCCCTCGGTCGACGAGAAATTGTTGCTGGAGCTGGCCAACTCCGGAAGGCTGCTCGTCTTCGCTGAGCAAAACAACGGATATCTCTGGCAGAATTTTCTGAAGGTGATCTACCGCAACCGGAAGACCGTGAATGCAGACGCGCTACAGCGTACACTGACTATTAACGCGCTCACCGCCGATGGCAAACCGCAATTCATCCATTCCGCGACATATGAAGAATTAAAGGCTGCATTCGGGATGACGCCAGAGGCAATCGCGGATACTGTGGAGAGCGGCCTCGACTCGTTGGGCCAATAGAAGGACGGGATGCGATGGAACTTCCGATTGTTGATGAAGACTCCGTGGAGGCAATGGATCTCCCGGGGCGGATGCTGAAGTGGATCGTAACCAAGGAAAGCACCAATGCCCAGCATTGCTCGATGTGTGTCATTCGCGTGCAACCAGGGCAAACGGTGCGGCCGGCGCACTCACATCCGAACGGCGAAGAGGTCATCTATATCGTCGAGGGCTCGGGGCGCGTGATGATCGAGGGCGTGGTCGAGCCCGTGCATGCGGGATGCGCCGTGCTGTTCCCGCAGGGGAAAGTTCATATGCTGCAGAACTCGGGCGATGTGGAAATGAAAGTCGCCTGTTTTTTCGCGCCACCTTCTGACCTTGGCACCTACAAATTTTTCGACGAGATTGAGTTTCCTGATTGAATCGCAGGTTGAATCTTCACGAATCCCCGCGATTCGGACCCGCAACTCCCCCAGAACTAATTCCCAAGAGAAGTCTCACCTGGTCCGCTGACAAAGTGTCATTGAGGACGATCGGTGCGGAACCGATGGAGAAGACGTGTCTGAAAGCCGTTTGGGCGGCGGGACGGCTGCTTCATCGCATGGCGAATGCGACCGCAGGTGCCGATGGGAAATGGAAGCGCTTTACGGGGCTCCCATGTCGGCGAGGAGCTTCGGGTTCGGATCGTCGACAGCAATCACGTTGTGGCAGACCGCGCAATCGTTCGTCACGGTTGCGCCTGATTTGCTCGCATGCGAGCCGTCGTGGCAACGAAAACAGCCGCCGGCGAGTGCAGTCGTGTGGCCGGCGTTATTCGGATGCGTTCCCCACGTGACATTCATCCAAGGGAATACATTGGCACTGTAGATCGCAGAGAGTGCGCTGGCGGCCTGTTCGATCTGGCTGCGCTGCGCGCTCCAAACGGCGGGATACTGCGTCTGGTAGAAATTCTCGATGCCGGCAGTGATCTTTGCTGTCGCGTCCTCCTGCGAGGAATAGGCCGCTTCCAGGAGCGCCAGTCCCTGCTTATGAATGAAAGGCAGTGAGGGCGACGGCGTGCCGGCGGCCATGTCCTTGTTCATAGCGGCCTCGGGAGAATCGAAGGAATGCGCGGGGCGATTGTGGCAGTCAATGCAATCCATGGTGCGCCATTGGGCAGACGGGGAGACATTCGCACCCGCGGAATCGAATTCAGTGATTGATCCGTCGGCGTTCGTCTTCCGGACTGTCGTGATCGTTTGGTGCGTAGAATCTGTGGAGAGGTACTCAATGTGCGACAGATGCGCGCCATGAATTCCACTGAGCCGATTAAATGGATCACGTCCGCCAACATGCACGAGGACAACAGTCCGCGTCAGCGAGTTCTTCTCGTCATCGCCATACGAAGGCTGCACGACGAGCCGGTCACCGATGGACTCTTGCGGGTTGTGGCAGTTCACGCAGGTCACGCTCGATGGAGGGACCCGATCGTCCGCCATGATGGGGCGTGGATAAGTATGGAAAAGAACCATTGCCAGTTGCCGCGTGCCATTCAGTTTTGCATGAATGTAGCCGGGCACACCCGGAGCAACGTGGCACTCCGTGCATTCGACGCTTGAATGAGGAGAGAAGTGGTAGGCCGTCCACTCCGGCGCCATCACATGGCAGGCCTGGCCGCAGAAATTCGGAGTATCCATATAGGCCACGCCGCGATAGCTCGCCGTGCCGACGATGATGAAGTTGATGCAAGTGGCCACGACAACAAAATCAATTCCACGGCGGAATACAGGATCGGCGAGATCGACTTTGGGGTAGACGGCGGGCAGCTGCCCGGCCGTTTTGAGGCGCCGCCGGCGGAACCAGATGCCGATAGGGATGAGGAGAAGGCCAAAGACGAAGAGTGCCGGAAGGCACAGATCGAAGATGATACCGACGTACGGATTGCTGGAACCTCCGTGGCCGAAGATATCAACGATCCAGAAGCCAATGAGCGTCATCGCCGACGCGGTGGTGATGGCGCCGCCGAGAAGGCTGACCGGATTGTTCCCGAAAAAGAGTGCCGGTCTTAGCCAGCCTTCACGGAAATTCCTCGAAGATGACAACTGCGCCTCCGCGCAACGTAGGATGTCCCAATCAAGAAAGCAGGCCTGAATTGATTAGTTTCGCGCGCAGCGAAACCCTACTTCAAGCCGCGATAATAACCGACCACGTCCTTTACTTGTGCATCGGTCAATCCGGCAATCGGCTTCATTTTCCCCTTGCCGTTCTTAACGGCGGAAGCCATCTGATCCGGCGTGAGCTTCTGGATGTCCGGATCGGAGACCGGCTTGATGCCCATCATCTTGGCGAGTGCCGGGCTCGGAGTTCCGCTTGCGCCGTGGCAGCTTTGGCACTTGGCCTTGTATAAGGCCTCGCCATTCTGAGCGAAGCATAGCGTGCCTGCTACGGTGAACAGCGCAGTTAACACAATCCTGGATTGAATCGCCTTGATCATCTTTTTCTGACTCCTTTTGGTCGTTCGCTCTCTGTAATGTCACGATGAGCGAGTGGGGTGCAAGTCCCCACCTGTGCAGCAAACCGCAATCACGGTGGGAGGGTTGAGTTGTTGGCCGCCATGACAGCCGAAGAATGGTCTCATATTAGTCTGAACAGCCAGGTAGAGAAAGACCCAAGAATTCCTGGGATGAAAGCCGGAGGTCAAAACTCATAGTGCATACCCAGAATGATGTTGTTCGCGTGGAAGTTGCGCGGCGCCGTCTCTCCGGCTGGTGAGATTGTGCGGCCGGTTTGAGCGGACAAGCTCGTGCACGGAACTACAGAGGACGTGAGCGAAGTGGAGAAGCTGCAGTACGCTGGGCCGGAGGGGCCACCTTCTCCGTAGCCGTAGTAGCGAAACTCCGCTTTGAAGGTCAGGCCCGGCCGCGCGGTGAACGCCGCGTTCACATACGGCGAATCGTACGTGGAAACCAGCGAGCCGTTTACAGCGCGTGCGTCATTGAAGAACTGGCTGCCATTTACCGAAGAGATCGTGTAGCCAATCCCGTAGTGAATCCTATCCGTGGGGGCCAGATTGATGGCGGCCAGCCCGAATTGCGTGGGTGCATCCATGAAATCCCGGCCGAACCAGTCCGCAAGCTGCGTGGTGGATCCGCGAGTGAATACACCTGGGCAGACATTCGGCGCGCCGGAGGCGGTGAGCGTGGCGGTTCCTGGGAACGGCTGCGCGGCAGCGGCCGTGGACGCGTTCTGGTCGCCATTGTCGAAGCAGATGTTTGTGGCGGAGTACACGTCGCTGTACGCATAGCTGAATTGGAAGCCATACCGCTCGTTCGGCGTCAGGGAAGCACTCAGACTCGCGATGCGTGTGTGGTCGACATGATCGAGCGGCCCCTCGTAGGGATCGTCGCCAGCGACGACCGCGGACTGATTGTTGTTGGTGTTGTTATGCCGTTCAAGATCGTTGTAAGCGCCTGAAATCATTGCCCAGGGGCGCGGCTTGAAGGTTGAGTGCACGCGATAATGCTGCAACTGGCGCGGAGAAACGGGTGTGAGGGCATTGTCGCTATAGCTGATCTCGGCTGAACCGCTGAGGTCCCAATTGCTGGCGGGACGCGTAGTGACGGTGAGCACGCCGGCGTTCTCATTGATGGTTACCGTACCGCCGGTGACCGCTCCGACGGGCAATGGAGTGTTGTGCGGAATGCCCTCCGCGACGGCGTGGTTCTGATAACGATAGGTCAGCGAGAGCGACAGGCGCGACGAGGCGTCCCAGCTCGCGGTCAGGTTGTTGGTCTGGTAGAGCTGTCCCGTGTAACCTGGTCCCGGAACGCCGATGTTCGGACTGCCCTCAAAAGTTGCCGTGTTGCTGGCCGCGTTGGTAGAGGTCAGGGTCGGATAGTTGATTGTCTCGTTAGGATTGGCCGGAGTGGCGAGAGTCGTCGCCTGGGTGAAAAGAACTGTTCCAGGTTGATGGAACGTGGAGAAGTTGATTTGGTCAGAGAGCTCGAAGCGATCGGTCGTCTGCCAGAGAACTCCGAGATCGGCGGCTAGCACCTGGCGTTTGCCGTTGGCGTTGGCCTGATAGCTGAGCGCGCGCGTGGTGCCGTTCAATCCCTGGTAGCTATCGAAGTAGTTGGGCAGGTTCATGTGCGCGTTGGTGAAGCGCGCGTTGCCGTTCATTGAAAATTTACGGAGGCTGGCGCTCTGCACGCGGATGACCTCTGTGGGAAACAGGACGCGCGTAGGCTGCGAGCGCAGATAGCTCGTAACCACGGCGCACGCAGGATTGATGACGGGGGGACCGCCGTTGGTCGACGGCGTGAGCAAAGTGTAGACGGTGGTGCTGGTGTACGCGCTGCCCATGCTGCCTGTATTGCAGGCGCCGATACCATAGGGAGTAAGGCTGTCGTAATCGTTGATCGCGACTCGAGTGCCATCGGCCTCCTGCAGAGTGAGCGCGTTCGGATTCAAGGTGAAGTAAGAGTCGCCCTTGTAGTGGGTGAGCTGTTCCTCAAACGTGAACTTGGTCCCCGAGACGGGCTTCCATTCGACGTCACCCGTGAAGTCGTCGGTGCTGTTGCGCTGGTATTCCAGGAGGATGGCATTGTATTTTGCGAACTGATAGCCGCTGGGACTGTAGCTCGGGCCTTCCATCACGCTTTTTGAATAAGCCAGCCTGAAGGTAATTGTCGAGAGCGGAAGCACAGTCACGCTGGTGTCCGTCATGCGGCGAACCGTGTTAAACAGAAACGGCGACTGCAAAGTCTGCGGCCACGCGAAGGCGCCGACCGGGGCATTGGAAGGGCCGATGGGAATCGACTGGCCACTGGGAATGTTCGGATTGCCGAGCAGATCGTAATCGAAGTACTTGCGATCGCGGCGGAAAAGCGCCGAGAACTCGTACCATTTGCCCTTGGAGAAGTCGAGCTTGGCCACGCTTACGGGATCCCCGCCAAAGCCGCTGCCGAAAGCGCGCAGATCGTCGACGGGCGTGTTTTTCTTTCCCGGAAGGGCGTGCATTTCAAACACTTCACTCATGATGCGCGGCCCGGTGTGGATATTTAACAGGGAGTCATACATAGACCCGCTGCCGACGATGTCATCGAATCGGCCGCCAACATCCACGGCCTGATGGATGGAATATCCACCGGGCACGGACATCTGGGTGTCAGGCGCCGGCGCCGGTGTCGCGTTCTGAGCACAAAGAGGGCGTGCAAGAGTAAAGAAACCGATCGATGCAGAGACGAAGACGACAGCGCGAATTGACAGGAGCGCGATGGTGCGCTGTGGAGAAAAAAACCAGGAAGTGGAGCCAAATGCATTCAAAATGCGCCTCCTTTCAAAGGTGTCTCTCTCTATGGGCACTGATGGCTTTGCGGCCTACCATTCTGGAGGCAGAGACGCAGTTGCCCACTGGTTGATTCGCGAGAATGTGCTTGCGAGCTCTCACGGCCATTACCTGAGAAACGCGACGTTCATATTTGAACCGTGGATGTAGGTGTGGCAGTTCGTGCAAGGCGTAAGCTCGGATGATCCGGCACCCATACCATGAACCGTTGCCGCTGCAACTGGGCTGTGGCACTGGTTGCACAGCATGTTGATACTCGGCATGTTCAGCAATCGTGCATTCTGCGAGCCGTGCGGACTGTGACATCCCATGCAACCCTCCGCCTTGATGGGCGTGTGCTCATAGACAAAGGGGCCGCGCATCTCGGTGTGGCACTTCGTGCAAACCAGGTTGGAATCGTTTCGCGACCGCAGATTGCTCTTCTCAAATGTGCCGTGAACATCATGGCAATCGCTGCACTTGATGAGCCCCTCATTGACTTGGTGGTGGAAGGGCATGTTGAACGCTGCCCTTGTGTCGGTGTGGCACTGGAAGCAGAGCGTCGGCTGTGGAACGCGCAGCAGGACTGCCTTCTCTTCGCTCTTATGGATGCTGTGGCAAGCAGTGCAGCCGACGCCGGCCTTGGCATGCGGCGAGCGCAGAAAGTCGGGATGCGCGCCGGCGTGACAGTTCAGGCAGGTGGCGTCCACCTGCTTAGGGGCGCCTTTGCCGGGATTGAAGATCTTGCTGACGTCGCCGCCGCCTTCAACGTGCGCCCTCCCCGGGCCGTGGCAGTTCTCGCACGTGACGCCTGTGTTGCCATGCATGAGCACCATCTTGGAGTGAGGGTTTGCGGCGAATCCCTTCGCCTCCGCCTCGTGGCACGAAGCGCACACTTCCGCGCCCACAAAGTCGGCCGGGTTGGCAGCTTTGGATGGGGTGTCCACTGCGGCACGAATCCTTGTGGCCCGTTGTGCCCATGACACTTCGCCCAGGCAAAAGAGCAAAACCGTAGCCACGAATGTGAGCCGATGACACATGCAATCTCCCTCAACTCATCAACCTGGCGATCCGAGTAATCAAGAGGTTTGTTCTACACCATCATCCTGAAAAGCCAGAGACGAATATGTGATGGACGTCACGATTCTTCTGTTCTCGGACATAGTCCTGCGCAGCTGTCCGCGAGCCTTCAAGAGGAGTGTCGCGATGTTACTCGCAGCGTTTTCGCAGGAGATTAACCTAGCACCGATAAATAACGAGAAACAATCAGTTATCCAGAACACCTGATGCGGTTTTGACGATCTGTTCCGATTCGGTTCAACTTTCCCGCGACAAACCGACGGGCGCTTACCTCATTCGAATTGATAGACTGTGGTCCAGCGCAGAGCTTTGGAATTTCTCGCAATGTTATCTTCATCGCTATAGATAAATGGCAGGCATCTTCGAAAACTGTTCCATATTGATCAGTATTGATCAGTTTTCAAGAACGCCCTTCTCTTTAGCCGCAATGCCTTTGCTCATTCATTTTTCCTTTTAGGCTCTAAACAGAGATGGGTGTCCGATTGTTGCCGGGGACTTCGCCGATGCTGGATCGTATGCCCTTGAGTTGCCCGCGAAACCGTAATGTCTTGAGCGGCACGCGAACTGGAAGGGCGAGACCCGCTCGGGCGGAATTTGTCACGATTCAACACCAAAGTGAAAAGGGAGGATGCCATGCCGGAAAGGCTTTCGATTGTAGGCGAAACTGTGAGCGCCACCACCAACCACTTCTTGTTTGAGAGTCTGATTCGCCACAGCGAGAGCAAGGAAGCGTTTCCGGTCGCGGTCTGCTGGCCTTGCAGCGCGCTATCGCTGGCCGGCGCCATGGAGGCCGCAAGGGCGGGAATCATTTATCCAATTCTGGTCGGACCGGAGCGCGAGTTAAATGGTACTGCAGCCTCGCTTGGGTTCAAATTGGGTTCTTATGAAATAATTCCGGCCGATTCAGAAGAGACTGCCGCAATCCGTGCCGTGGATCTTTGCCGGACTGGACGCGCGACCGCGCTGATGAAGGGCAGCCTGCATACCGATCTGTTGATGCATGCCGCACTGCAGAAGGAATCGGGGCTGAGGACAACGCGGCGCTTCAGTCATGTCTTTGTCCTGGAAGCGCCGCTTTACGAGCGTGCGCTTTTCATCACCGATGCGGCGATCAACATTTATCCCACGCTCGACGATAAAGTCGACATCGCGCAGAATGCGATCGATCTTGCGCATGTGCTTGGAGTGCCAGTGCCGCGAGTAGCCATTCTGTCGGCTGTCGAGACGGTGAGCTCCAAGATCGTTTCGACCATTGATGCCTCCGCACTCTGCAAGATGGCCGATCGGGGACAGATCTCCGGCGCCATTCTGGATGGGCCGCTGGCATTCGATACCGCGGTGAATGCGGAAGCCGCGCGAGTGAAAAATCTGAAGTCGCCAGTCGCCGGTGTGGCGGATATCCTTCTCGTTCCCGATCTTGAGTCAGGGAACATGCTCGCGAAGCAGCTCGAGTACCTGGGCGGCGCGAAGCTGGCGGGGATTGTGCTCGGAGCCAAGGTCCCCATCATTCTTACGAGCCGCGCCGACAGCTCCGAATCGCGTGTTGCTTCCTGCGCCATTGCCTCGGCGCTGATTGACGCCACCGCCTAGCGGGAGCGATGGATCCTGCACCATCGCTCCCGCGATACAATGCTGAAACAGTCCAAGGCCGTCCGGACGTAAGAAAGGCTACGCTCACGCAGGAATGACGCTATCGACCGCACAACCTGAATCAGCGCAACCGCAGTCGGGCGCCGGCACGCAGATGACCCAAAGTCTGGGGCTGTTCAGCGCCACTACTCTCGTGGTGGGATCGATGATCGGCAGCGGCATTTTCATTGTGGACTGCGATATTGCGCGCGGCACCGATTCGCCTGCGCTGTATCTCGGGGCATGGGTTGTGACCGCGGTGATGACGATCATCTGCGCGCTCAGCTACGGCGAACTGGCAGCGATGATGCCGAAGGCCGGCGGCCAATACGTCTATTTGCGTGAATCGCTGGGGCCGTTGTGGGGATTTCTCTACGGCTGGACGCTGTTCCTGGTCATCGAAACGGGGACGATCGCGGCCGTATGCGTGGCGTTCGGGCGCTATCTCGGCGTCTTTTTTCCGTCCATCTCAAGCACGCATTGGCTCTGGCATATCGCTCATGTTCCGCCTATCCATGCCGGCCCCATGGTGCTCGGCAACATGGAGATCGGCGTGAGCACCGCGAACCTCGTCGGGATCATCGTCGTGGTGATCGTCACTGCGGTCAACATACGCGGCGTTGAGTTCGGCGCTCTCGTGCAGAACGTTTTTACAGTTGCCAAGGCGCTGTCGCTCGCGGCGCTGGTGCTGCTCGGCTTCACGATCGGGCGGAATGCTTCGGCGATTGCGGCGAATTTTGGCGAACACTGGAGCGCATTCTGGAGAAACGCCAGCTGGAGCACGATGCATCCATTGCAGGTCGGCGTGCAGGGGCCGATTGTGATGGTGAACCTGCTGGTGATTCTGGCCGTGGTGCAGGTCGGGTCGCTGTTCTCTGCGGACGCATGGAACAATGTGACCTTCACCGCGGGAGAGATCAAGAACCCGCGGCGGAATATTCCGCTTTCGCTGGCGATGGGCACAGGATTCGTGCTCGTCATCTATATCCTGGCCAGCGCGGCCTACATCATGGTTTTGCCGCTTCATGGCGATCCGCAGGGCGCGACGGTGTTTGCGCGCGGCGTGCAATATGCGTCGGAAGATCGCATCGGCGCGGCGGTGCTGCAACAGATCTTTCCGCATCTCGGCGGATACCTGATGGCGGCGGCCATCATGATATCGACCTTCGGATGCGCGAACGGCATCGCGCTGGGGGGCGCGCGTGCCTACTACGCCATGGCGCAGGACAAGCTGTTCTTTCGCTCCGTGGGCAAGCTGCATCCGCGCTATAAGACGCCCGCGATGGGATTGATCGTGCAAGCCGTCTGGACGGTGTGCCTCTGTGTTTCCGGTTCTTACAGCCAGCTGCTTGACTACATCATCTTCGCGGAACTGCTTTTCTATATTCTGACCATCGCGGCATTATTCGTGCTGCGCATCAAGCAGCCGGACGCGCCGCGGCCCTACAAGGCCTTCGGCTATCCGGTGCTTCCGGCGATCTATATCGTGATGGCGCTCGGCATCTGCGGGGCGCTGCTCCGCTACAAGCCGCAGTACACATGGCCGGGGCTCATTCTGGTGCTGCTGGGGATTCCGGTGTATGTGTATTGGTCGCGCGGAGCGAGGAAGACAGCAAGTTAAGGCTCCGGCGAGGCCGCCGGGTGGTGATTTGTGGATAGGCTACCCCCTCCCCCCTCCCCCCGGTATTTTGGCTAAAGTCCTAATTCCACGCGAGATGCTATTTCATTGCTTCTTCCAGCCCGCTGATTCTAAATGACTTAATTCGTACAATATTCAAAGGAAAAGGGTTACCAGGGAGGCCAGGGCCTATGCCGGTCCTGGAGCTTCTCGACGTGCGCAGTTCCAGTAAGTCTATCGCTATTGGCGCAGCCGGCCCGCTCAGGAGCGGTTTCTTGCCGTTTGGGATGCCACTGCCACTGCCTACGCTTTCAACGGTGTCCAATATGACCCTACCCGAAGATCTGAAGCAACTCTTACTCGCGTTCAACGCACACGGGGTTGAGTATCTGGTCGTAGGAGGATGGGCAGTAGGGTTTTACTCTGAGCCCCGATCGACGCGCTTAGGATTCGGCGGGATCTATAGTCTGCGAAGCTGGCCCCGGAGCCATCCACGGAGATGCTTTTTCGGTGCTCTATCGTAGCCGCGCATCGGCGAATGCGAAGAGGTCACGGATTCCGAATTTCTGCTCTATGAACCTAGCGGTTTCTGGATGGGTGAGTGAGGCTCGGACGTTTCGAGGCGCAAAAAGCCGGTTCTCCGGCTTGAAATCACGTGGGTCAATGTACGCATACACGTAGTAATTCGCATTCTTCAAGGCGGGTGCTCCTCTCCGAATTGGGCGCGTACCGCTTTCCTAATCACGCGAAGCACTATTGCAGCAAAGTGCCCTGGCCGTTTTCTTCCTTGCCCAGTTCTTCCGGCGGAATGATGACGGCGGCGGCCACTTTGTCGCCATCTTCGAGGTTGAGAAGGCGTACGCCCTGCGTTGCACGGCCTGCCGACCGGATGGTCTTGGTGTCAATGCGGATGATCTTGCCGAACTGGCTGATCACCATAAGTTCCGAAGTCTCATCGACAAGAAGAATCGAGGAAGACTTGCCGACCTTTGGAGTGGCCTTAAGATTGTTCACGCCTTGAGCCCCGCGTGCAGTCAAGCGGTATTCGTCGACGTCCGTACGTTTTCCGAAACCATTTTCGGTGACGGTGAGGATCATGGCCTTGGAGAGCCCAAGCTTTTCGTCGAATTCTTTCAGATCCTTTTCTGTATCGTCTCGACGCTTCTCCAATTTCTTTGCGGCAGCGGCTAGAGCCTCGTCTTCTTTGGCACCCGAGCGCTGGTTCTCGCGAGCCTGCTGAAGGTCCGTCTTAACCTGCTCGAAAGCATGCCGCAGCTTATGCAGTTCTTTGGTGAGCCCGAGCTTCGCGGCCAAGGTGTCTCGTTCCTTGTCGCGCGTCGAATCACAGTCTGTGATGGCTGCGCCGATGACGTAGTCGCCTTTTTTGAGCGAGATGCCACGGTTACCCGCGGCGTTGCGGCCCATGGGGCGCAGGCCGATGCCGCTGCGCTCGGGGTCGTACTCCTCATCGAAGCGGATCGCCATTCCATCTCTCGTTCCGAGGAAGATGGTTTGCTTGCCGTTGGTCAGTCCCGCCGAAATCAGATCGTCGTTTTGATCGATTGCGATCGCAATGATGCCCCGCGACATGACATTCGAAAAGTCCTTGAGAGGCGTCTTCTTGACGGTGCCGTTCTGCGTAGCGAAGAAGATGTACTTCCCCTCTTCCTCCAGATCGCGCACAGCGAGAATCGCGCGGACGGTTTCGCCTGTCTGGAGATCGAGCAGGCTCTGCATGGACTTGCCCTTGCCCGCGGCGCCCACGTCGGGAATCTCATAGACTTTGACCCAGTAGACGCGGCCGGTGTTCGTAAAACAAAGCAGGTACGCGTGGGTAGAGTCGATGATGAGCTGCGAGACGAAATCTTCTTCGCGTGTCTTCATGCCGGTGCGGCCGGTGCCGCCGCGGCGCTGCTGGCGATAGATGGAGATCGGCGTGCGCTTCAGGTAGCCCTGGTGGCTGACCGTGACGGCGACCTGCTCGTCGGCAATCAGGTCCTCAAGCTGAATCTCGGCGCTCTCGTCGATGATTTCGGTGCGGCGCTTATCGCCATACTTGGCGAGAATCTCCTCGAGTTCCTTGATGATGACCGCGCGCAGCCTCTGTTCGCTGCCGAGAATCTCCTCGTACTCGGCAATTTTCGCGCGAATCTCCTTCAACTCGCTGAGAATTTCGTCGATGGAAAGCTGAGTGAGGCGATAGAGCTGCAACTCGAGAATGGCGTCGATCTGGCGGAGGGTGAGGCCTTTTTCCTCGCGCGGCTGAATTTCGCGGTCAAGCTTGATGACAACATCTTTGCCTTTGCCCCACGCGTAGAGATTTTCACGTGCGTCGGCACGAGAGTTCGATCCGCGAATGATTTTGATGACGGCATCGAGGTTATCGAGGGCAATTTTGTAGCCTTCAAGGATGTGCTCGCGCTCACGAGCCTTGCGCAGCAGAAAGATGGTGCGCCGCTGCACAACGTCAATGCGATGATCGATGAAGACCTGAATGGCTTCGGCGAGGCCGAACTCGCGCGGCTGGCCGTTGAGAACGGCCAGGAAGATCATGGAGAAGCTTTCCTGCAGCTGCGTGTGCTTGTAGAGCTGATTGAGCACAATCTCCGGCTGCGAACCGCGTTTGAGGCCGATGACCATCCGCATGCCGTCGCGATCGCTTTCGTCACGCGTGCGCTCAGGGCTGATGTCGATATCGGAGATGATCTTGTTCTCGACGAGCTCGGCGATGCGCTTGAAGAGCGTGGACTTGTTGACTTGGTAAGGCAGCTCGGTGACGATCAGAGACTTCAAATCCCTGGTGGTATTTTCAATGGCGACACGAGCGCGCATGAGGAAGCGGCCGCGGCCGCTGCGGTATGCGTCGACGATGCCGGTGCGGCCGTAGAGGATGCCGCCGGTGGGGAAGTCGGGGCCCTGCACGTGCTTGAACACTTCGACCAGGCCACCTTTGGGATTCTTGACGAGCGCGATGGTGGCATTGATGATTTCGGTGAGATTGTGCGGCGGAATGTTGGTGGCCATGCCGACGGCGATGCCATTCGAGCCGTTGACGATGAGCGTAGGAACGCGCGTGGGCAGGACGGTAGGCTCGTCCGTGGTTTCATCGAAATTGGGAACCATGTCGACGGTTTCCATTTCGATGTCGGCCATCATCTCTTCGGCGATGCGCTCCATGCGGCACTCGGTGTAGCGATAAGCAGCAGGCGGGTCGCCATCGACCGAACCGAAGTTCCCTTGCCCATCGACGAGCGGATATCGCAATGACCATGGCTGCGCCATGCGCACAAGCGCGTCGTAAACGGACGAATCGCCGTGAGGATGGTACTTTTTCAGGCACTCGCCGACCACGCCTGCGCACTTGGAGTACTTCTTGTTGTGCTGCATGCCTTCGCGGTCCATCGCGGTCATGATGCGACGGTGGACAGGCTTGAGGCCGTCACGGGCGTCTGGGAGCGCGCGCCCGATGATGACGCTCATGGAGTAATCGAGGTAGGAGCGGCGCATCTCCTCTTCGATATTGATGGGGATAAGATTTGTGCCGCCGTTGGGAGGCGTGCCCCCATCAAGGGGAAGCCGGGGTTTCTGGTCGTCTGCCATAAGTTTTTCGAGACTCGCAGGAAGGCGGCAAATAGTCCGGATGCAGCGGGGGCCGGGTCTGTGAGTCTCTGTTTAGTTTAAAGGCTGGCCACGGGTTTGATCAAGGCGAGCGGGTGGAAATAAGTCTTGATTTTCCTTATGTTTAAAGGCGCCCAGTTGACGGGATTCTGTTGCGGGCGCTCGCGCTCGAAACGAATCGTTTCCTATTCCCGTATCGGTCGTCACGCAGGACGGGAAAGAGCGACCAGGCAGAGGACAATCTGCAGGAAAACGATGGACGCTGCCGCGCCTATCGCGAGACGCCCGCGCGGAGACTCAAAGGCATCGGCGAAGACACCACCTACGAATGTGAGCAGGAAAGGAAGCGACCAGAGCCACGGACCGCCAGGAGAGCCGGTCATGACAAGAGCAATCAGGAGCACCGCGCAGAAGAGTGGAACCGTGTTGCCGAAGTAGCGCGAACGCCGTACGGAGAAATAAAGCACCGCGGCTGCGCAGACGGCAATGGTAATTCCCCCGTTAGCGAGTGAACTGAAGAAGCGGCGAGCGGGATCGGCGGAGAAAGAGACGAACGCCGCGCCGGAACGGAAGATATAGCTGAACGCGTCAGGAGAGAAATCGTAGCAAGCGAAGAGCAGCAACAGCGCGCCGAGCGAAGCGGCCAGTATGACGGGCAGGCACTGGCTGCGGTGCCCTTCCGCGACCCATATCATGGCGGCCAGCCCCAGCAGCGCGGCCACAGGGAGCGCAACGATGTGGGCAGCCGCGGCAGTACCGAAGATCAGAGTGAGTAGAACGATGCGCGGCCGCCACTTTTTAGCCGGCCCCTGCATCGCGTGCGCGACGCCGATGCAGGTATAGATGCCGCCGTAGGCGCCGAGCGCCGCGAGCACATCGGCATCAGGGGTCACGCAGGCCTTGAGAATGGCTGGAGAAAAGCAATAGAGTGCGAGCGCCATATAACCGCCGAAGTTACCGTACAGGCGGCGCGTGACCCACCAGATGCAGCCGCCAAGCAGGAAGCCGGCGAAGAGAAACGGCAGGCGCAGGAGAAGAAGAACGTGCGTGATCTGGTGGCGCAGCTCCCAGGTGCTGACTACAGCGCCGGATTGCTGCACAACGCGATTTTCAGGCTTACGGAAGCGATCGAATCCGCGTTCTGCCAAAAGAGCGAGCGACAGCGGTAAGCCAGCCAGACGATAGGCCAGGATGCCATCGTGAATGTTGCCACAGGAGGTGAAGTAGCCGGCCAGCGGCGAGGGCTTTTCCCATGTTTCGCGCCCGCACCTCGCATATTGATAGTCGAGATCCGTCAGCGTCTGCCGGCTGACGAGCCAGAAACCCTGGAGGACAAAGAGCGCCAGCATTATGGCCGCGATGCGCTGCGGGAGATTGAAACGAAAGCGGCGAATCTTGCTAAAGCGGTGGGACATTCCGTTCCGGGCGACTTTACCAGTCTAAATGGATCACGAAGTTGGGGTTGACTGCGCGAGAATTGGCGCTGCCGGGACCTAGCGGGATGGTGCGGGCAAAGAAAAAGCCGTCCAGGTGGACGGCTTTTTCTTTGCGATTGAATGAACTCAGTTGAAGACTGCGCCGACCGTGTCGTTGGTGGTGAGGAAGACCGTGCAACTGTTCGGTCCGCCGGCAGTGATCGCGGCCGTCGGTGTGCAGTTGTAGGACCAGCCACCGAAGGCGCCTGCTCCGGCTGGGGCAGTGAGGGTGACGGTGGTGCCCACCGGGTATGTGGCGACGCAGACTGAAGAACCGAGGCTCGCGGCGGAAGAACCAGGTCCGCAATGAAGGACGTTGGGCGTGTTCGTAGCGGACGGTGCTGTGACGAGCCAGGTGGTGGTGTTGAGGCCCTCGTTGTAGACGGTCAACGTAGCGAGCAGGCCGTTCGCCTCGGATCCCGGATAGCAGGAGCCTGCCTGGGTAGGCGTAGGCAGAATCAGCGGGCAGTTGAAGGTTGCAGTCGCGGTCTGGATCGAACCGTTGGTCAGCGTGGGATCGAGTTCTTCCGCGATGATCGTGGCGCCTCCGGTACCATAGGCAGTCGCGACTCCGGCATCCGCGCCGGGATTGGGAGTGCCCGTGCCGTTGGTATTGACCGGGAAGACGTTGGGCGCGGACGTGACCCAGGTCACGGAGTTCGTTAGATCGCGTACTGTGGGCGCGGTGGAGAAGGTACCGATCGCGAGGAACTGGCCGGTGTCCTGCAGATTGCCGACGGTGATGGAGCTGGGAATGATCTGAAGCGACAACAGAGGCTCCGGGGCCGCGGTGTTGGTGGTGGTCACGCTGGCCGAATTGGATACAACGGTGCCATCAGGGTTCGTGAGCTCAGCAGTAATTGTCGTGCTGCCGACGCTGATGCCTTTTGCGAGCCCCCCGGGAGAAGTAACAGTCGCGATGGTTGGGATGCTGGAGATCCACACGGTCTGGGGCGAGCTGGTCACGTCTACTTCCAGGCCGGACGTTCCCGAGGTGGCGAGAGCGATGAACTGCCCCGTTTGACCGGAGGCCGACAGGGACTGGGAGCTGGGCAGGATCGTGATCGCGGTGTACTTCTCTGCGACTCCGGCCGTGACTGTGAAAGTGGCTGTGCCGGTGATGGTGCTGCCGCCATTGGGATTGTTATAAAGGGCGGTGATGCTGGCGGTGCCCTGGCCGACTGCAGTTGCGAGGCCGGTGTTGCCACCGACTGTGGCAATCTGAGCGCTGCTGGAAGTCCAGGCGACCTGGTTGGTGAGGTTCACCGTGGCGCCGGCAGTCGTGGTACCGATGGCGATGAATTGGCTGGTTTGACCGGGAGCCGAAACCGATTGTGCGCCTGGAATGACGGCGAGTGCGGTGATGCCGGAGACTGTGCCAGTGCCTGAGCCGCCGCCGGTCACAGTAAGGGTTGCAGTGGCGGTCAACACGCCGGTATAGCCGTTGATGGTGGCGGTGATGGTTGTGGAGCCAGCAGCGACGCCGGTGGCCACGCCCGATGCGCTAATGGAGGCGATGGCGGGAGCACTCGAGGTCCAGGCGACCTGACTTGTGATATTCGAGGTCGTTCCAGGAGCAGTGGAACCGTGTCCGGTGGTGCCCTCCGCCGTAAACTGCGTCGTTTGGCCCGCGGAGATGCTCTGCGAGGTGGGCGACACCGCGATGGAATCGACGAGCGGATTGCTGCAGCCGGCAATGGGCGCGACCAAGGCGACCAAAAAGAGCGCCCGCGGCCAAAAACGTTCAAGCATCATAAACCTCCGGAGTCTGCAGCCGGCTTGGGGCAGCGACCCTCATGGTCACAGCAGTTTCACGCTGGCCTTAATGCCTCTGACTATAGGACAAGAGCTGGCCGAAAGCCTCTTCCACAAAGGTGTTAATGGGTCTTCCGTATCAAATCCGTCAATAAGAGCAAGCGCTCCATTTTGGGATCGCTGTGCGCCACGTTTTGGCCTGGGCGGACATAAAAATGGGCCGCACGCCGGAAGTGGATCCCTGACGCGAGCAGCCCAGAATTGGAATCAAGTTTGATACTCCGCAGCGCGAAATTCATTCGCGCAACGGAGGGAACTACCATTTCGCAGGAATCGCGAAGATAATCTTCTGCTCGTCACGGCGCATATCGGGACGCCAGACCGTGTAGCCGGGAGTGGTCTCGCAGACGGCGTTCGCGGCTGCGATGTTTGCTGCGTATTCCTTCGTGTACAGAATCCGGGGGAATTTCGACTCGCGACTCGTTATTTGGACCTTCTTTAGACCTTTCGCAATGCGGTCTTTTTGCCCGCGACGATTAGAACCGTTAAACTTCTGCTCAGCATGGCCATCGCTCATGACAATCCACCGGATCGGCTGGTGAATGCCGCGCGCGCCGACGAGGAGCAGGGATTCGAGCTGAAGTTGCGACCGCGCTGGCTGCGCGAGTTCATTGGGCAATCGAAGGCGAAGGAACTGCTGGAGATTGCGCTCGAAGCGGCAAAGTCGCGCGGCGAGCCACTGGATCACGTGCTGCTGTTCGGGCCGCCGGGTTTAGGGAAAACCACGCTGGCAACAATCATTGCGAATGAACTCGATGTGTCTTTCCAGCAGACGTCGGGACCGGCGCTGGTAATCCAGGGCGATTTGACGGCGATCCTGACCAATCTGCGCGAGCGACAGGTGCTGTTCCTGGACGAGATTCACCGCATGCAGCCAGTGCTTGAAGAGAAACTTTACACGGCGCTCGAGGACTACAAACTCGACATCATTATCGGTCAGGGGCCTGCGGCGCGCACGCACGTGATGGAGCTTCGGCCGTTTACGTTCATCGGCGCGACCACGCGGCCGGGTTTGCTCAGTTCGCCCCTGCGATCGCGATTTGGAATTCTGCTGCGGCTTGAGTTTTATACGGAGGAAGAGCTGCGCGTGATCGTGGAGCGGTCGGCAGAGGTGTTGCAGATACCCATCGATCGCGACGGCGCGGCGGAGATCGCGCTGCGTGCGCGAGGAACGCCGCGGATTGCGAATCGGCTGTTGCGCCGGGTGCGTGACTACGCGCAGGTGCGCGGGTCGGGTACCATCGATCGCCCCACGGCGAACGCCGCGTTGACTATGCTGGAGGTGGATGCACACGGCTTCGACGAAATCGATCGACGCCTGCTGCTGACCATCATGCAGAAATACGATGGCGGCCCGGTGGGACTGGGGACACTGGCTGCTACGCTCGCAGAAGAAGAGGACGCCCTCGAAGAGGTGTACGAGCCCTTCCTGATTCAGATTGGTTTTCTAGACCGCACTCCGCGCGGGCGCGTGGCGACGCGCCTAGCCTATGAGCACTTTGGCATCAAGATGCCGGGACGGCAGGTAGGGCTGTTCTAAGGCGTTTTTCGGATTCCTGTAGAGTCGCGGATAGGCGTGCATGGGCATCTTCTCAATGAAAATGCCCACAGACGTTCGTGACAGCACTCTATACCAATCCGAAAAATGCTATAGCGGGACGGCGAAAAGCGGGGCTGGCGGCGAACAGAGGGACTTGCTGTCCCAGGTCTCAAAATCGAGACGTGGGGCACCCGACAGAATTGGTGGAGTTAGACACGAGGAGAGGAATTATGGCTTTGACGGAATCGACAATGCTGCAGATTGGAACGGTGGCGCCGGACTTTGCGCTGACTGATGCAGTGAGCGGGAAGACGGTGAAGCGGGATGATTTCAAGGGCAAGCAGGGCTTGCTCGTGCTCTTTATCTGCGCGCACTGCCCTTATGTGAAGCACATTGAGAAATCGCTGGGGAAGCTGAGTGCGGATTACGCGGGCAAGCCGCTGGCAATTGTGGCGATCAGCTCGAACGATGTGACCACGCACCCCGCGGATAGTCCCGAAGGGCTAAAGCAGCAAGCCGTCGCCAACGGCTTCGGGTTCCCTTACTTATATGACGAGTCGCAGGCGGTCGCGCACGCATACAAAGCGGCCTGCACGCCCGACCCATATTTATTCGACAAGGATTTCAAGCTTGTCTATCGCGGGCAATACGATGACAGCCGTCCGGGTAATGGAATTCCTGTCACAGGTAAGGATCTGCGCGCGGCAATCGACCTGGTGCTTGCGGGCAAGCCGGTTCCGGCCGATCAGAGGCCATCGATCGGCTGCAATATCAAGTGGAAGGCGTAGAAGGACAGCAGAGACCGAGCTGCGTGAGCAAGGCTCATCAATATGCTGCGGCTCAGGGCTGTATCCTGCGGCTCAGGGCTGTACGCTGTGGCTCCAGGGCGGTGGCGCGAAAATATAGAACGATGACGGTATACGCCGAAAGGTTCACCGGGAAAGCCGCCGTGTATGCACGGTTTCGTGAGGGCTACGAGCCCCACCACGTGCTCCCTCTGTTACGCGAATGGTGCGGGCTCACTTCGCAGTGGAGCGTCGCCGACATCGGTGCGGGCACAGGAATGGCGGCTGACCTCTTTCGCGCCAATGGGAATCGAGTGATCGCCGTTGAACCGAATGCCGAAATGCGTGCGGCGTGCGCGTCGCTCCACGCAGGCGATGATCAATTTACGGTCGCGGCGGGCGCCGCGGAGGCAACGGGTCTCGCCGACGCATCGATTGACATGGTTACAGCAGGCCGGGCACTGCACTGGTTCGATGCCGAGGCGGCATTTCGCGAATTCCGGCGCATTCTCAAGCCGGGTGGCTGGGTGGCGATCATCGCTTGTGGGCGAACTGAGGATGGACGCCCGGAGAATAAAGCGTACAAGGCACTCCTTCAGGCCAGCACCAGCAGAGATTCCTTTCATGAGCCGCTGCTGGCGGTCTATCGGAAGCTTGAGGCGTTCTTTGCCGGCGGTAGCTTCCGTCACGCTGAACTTCCCGGTGAGATGCATCTTGGTTGGGAAGAACTGCGCGGCCTGACGTTGTCGTTATCGCAAGCCCCTATACCGGGCTCCGTCTCCTTCCCCGCTTTTGAAGCCGAGTTACGCAGCTACTTTGACCGCTACGCGCAGAACGGGCGAATCACACTTTCGACGCGCACCTGGCTGAACGCCGGGCAGTTCGCGAATTGCTTCAATGAATCCTCGCCCACCGTCAGGCGCTGACGGCCGCCGGCGCCAGGCTCGCAAGCAGTTCGCGAATCTCCAGCAGGACTTCGTCGGGCCGCGAGGTTTTGAGAGGGAACTTAAGCACGCCCTGCGGGGTGAACTGCGCGCCTCGTTTTGCGTTGCGGGCGACGACCTGCATCAGGTGCGCAGGATCGACGGCCGCTTTCTCCATAAAACGAATCTGCAGCTCGCCGCGCTTGCGATCTACCTGCGCAATGCCCATGCGCTCGCACTCGAGCCGCAGCATCGCGGCCTCAAGCAGGTAAACGGCCGCATCGGGCGGCGGACCGTAGCGGTCTTCCATCTCGGAGCGTACTTCGTTGATCGCCGCTTCTGTAGAGGCCCCGGCGATTTTCTTGTAAAGCCGCAGACGCTGATTTTCTTCGGAGACGTAGCTCTCATCGATGCGGAGAGCGATGCCGAGATTGAGTTGCGTTGCGGGGCGCTCTTCGCTGTCTTCACCTTTCAGCTCTTTTACAGCGGCTTCGAGCATCGTGGTATAGAGTTCGAAGCCGACGGCTTCGATATGCCCGCTTTGTTCGCCGCCCAGCATGTTGCCGGCGCCACGCAGTTCGAGATCGAGAGCGGCGATCTTGAATCCCGCGCCCAGATCACTGAACTCCTTGAGCGCTGCCAGTCTTCGGCGCGCAATCTCGCTCAGCTGGTGTTCCTGTGGAATCAGCAGATAGGCATACGCGCGGCGATTCGATCGCCCCACGCGGCCGCGCAGTTGGTAGAGCTCGCTGAGCCCGTGCCGCTCGGCGCGATTGATGAGGATGGTATTGGCGAGCGGAATGTCGAGGCCGTTTTCGATGATGGTAGTGGCAACGAGAACGTCAAACTCGTGGCGCATGAACGCAAGCATCACCTTCTCGAGGTCGTTCTCGCTCATCTGCCCGTGGCCCACGGCGACACGTGCGGCGGGCACCAGTTCCTGAATGCGCGAAGCGATTTCGTGGATGGATTCGACGCGATTGTGCACGAAGTAGATCTGGCCACCTCGCTCGAGTTCCACTTCGATAGCCGAACGAATGAGCTTTTCGTCGAATTTAGCGACGACCGTCTGGATCGCCATGCGGTCCTTTGGCGGGGTTTCGATCACGCTCATGTCGCGCAGGCCAACGAGCGACATATGAAGCGTGCGCGGAATAGGGGTAGCGCTCATGGCGAGCACGTCAATCTCCTTGCGCATCTGTTTCAGGCGCTCTTTGTGACGGACGCCGAAGCGCTGTTCCTCATCGACGATCAGCAGGCCGAGATCCTGAAACTTCAGGTCCTTCGAAAGCAGGCGATGCGTGCCGATGAGGATGTCTACACGGCCGTTGGCGACCCGCTCGACGATCTCTTTTTGCTCCTTCGCCGTGCGGAAGCGCGAGATCATCTCAATATGGATGGGGAACTGCGCGAAGCGCTTCTTGAAGGTTTCAAGATGCTGGAAACTGAGGATGGTCGTGGGAGCGAGAACCGCAACCTGCTTGCCGTCCTGCACCGCCTTGAATGCCGCGCGCATGGCAACTTCCGTCTTGCCGTAGCCCACGTCGCCGCAAAGCAAACGATCCATCGGCGTGGGGGATTCCATGTCGTACTTGACGGCGCGGATGGCCGCGGCTTGATCGTCGGTTTCCGTGTAGTCGAAAGCGTCCTCGAATTCACGCTGGAATTCGTTGTCCTTCGAGAATGCGGTGCCCTGCGCGGTATGGCGCGCGGCATAGAGCTTGATCAATTCGGCGGCCATGTCCTGCATGGCTTTGCGCACGCGTGCTTTGGTCTTGGTCCACTGCTGTGAGCCGAGTTTATTCAGAACCGGCGCCGGACCGGTATCGGTGGAGCGGTATTTCTGGATCAGGTCGAGGCGCGTAAGCGGTACGTAGAGCTTTGCGGCCTCCGCGAACTCGAGAATCATGAACTCGACCGAGAGACCGTCCTGCACGATCTCCTTCAGTCCCTGATATTGGGCGATTCCGTGTTCGACGTGGACGACGAAGTCGCCGATGGTGAGATCGCGGAAGTCCGAGATAAAAGCGGCGGTCTTGGAACGTTTCGGTTCGGGGCGGGCGGTGACGTCCGCCTCGTCGGAGAGGTCGTTGGCGCCGAAGACGATCAGATTCGCATCGGCGAAACTGACGCCGGCAGCAATGGGCGAGCGGACGATGATGGGCACTCGGAGGTCGCCGGCCAGATAGCTGCCTTCATCCAGCACGGTTTCTCCCGGCCGCGGAGCGCGGCTGCCGAGCCGGTAGGGGATCTCGTACTCACGCAGCACAGTGGCGAGCCGCTCCACGTCGCCCTGATGCGCGGCGGCGAGGACGATGCGCTTTTCCGTTGCCATGAGGTTGCGCAGCTGCTCGGTGAGCGCGGGGATGGAGCCGTGAAAGCGCAGCGTGGGGCGTGTGGGCAGCTCGATCTCGCCGAGAGTCGAATCGGAATCGAGCAAGTCGATCGCGCCAAGCTGATCGAGATCGAGACCCATGTGCGACTGGAGCGACGCCTGGAGAATTTCGGGACGCAGATAGATGTCTTCCGGCCGGATCAGTGAACCGATTCCCGAGCGCTCGTGGCGCTGCTCGACTTTGTTCCACCACCGATCGATCTGATTGCGGACCATGGCGGGCTCGTCAACGAAGAGTGCGCAGCGCGGGAAGAGTGTAAATAGAGAGCGATCGGCTCCGGCAACGGGGGCGAAGAACTCCCAGCCCGGAAATACCGTGACCCCGCCGGCGGCGGCGGCTTCAGCAGCAAGTTCATCGTCGCCGATTTCCAGCCGCTGCTTGTTGAGTCGAACGTTGACCGCGGCAAGCAAGCGCTCGGTGACCGGTGTTTCGGTGAGCGGCAGAAGCTGCGTCTCATCCAGGCCGGATTGCGAGCGCTGCGTCTCCGGATCAAATTTGCGGATGGTTTCAATCTCGTCGCCGAAGAATTCGAGGCGCACAGGGCGGTCTGCTTCCGGCGAGTAGATATCGAGAATGCCGCCTCGCCGCGTGAACTGACCAGGCATCTCGACGAGATCCATCTGCGTGTAGCCAACGCTCGCCAGGTGCGCGGTGAGTACTTCAGTGTCCACTTCTTCGCCGCGCTTGAGGGTGACGGCGAGACCAGCGTAATAGTCAAGACTGAAGAGCTTGAGCGCGACAGACTCTACGGGTGCGATAAGAATGTCGACTGCGCCGGCCGCCATTTTCCAGAGCGCGGAGGCGCGCTGCTCCTGAACGTCGGGATGGGGCGAGAGGTTTTCAAAAGGAAGAACATCGTGGGCAGGGAAGCGGACAACACGCGCCGGATCGATTGCACCAGTGAGTTCGCAGCCGGCCTTTAACAGCGGCTCGAGGGCTTCGGCCGCCTTGTTGTCGGCTACTACAACAATCACGAGCTGCTTGGCCGCTCGCGCCATCAGCGGCAGGTAGAGTGCCCGGGCGGTTGTTGTGAGTCCGGACACACGCCTACGCCCCGCACCCAAGCTAAGGTGCCTGCGTACGCGCTCGAATCCCGGGGTCTGCTCCAGCTCCGCGAAGATTTCGCGGACGAACGGGAGGATCATTCTGAGGTTAGTTTAGCAGTGACTGGGATGCGCTGCAGGCAGACTCCGGCACCAGCGGCAGTGGACGCGCAGGACCTGAACGGACAGCGGATATTTTGTAGTTGGCTAGTCGAGACGCGGAGTGCCGCGGCGCAGCACAAGACCGGCGACGCCGAAGGAGGCGATAAGAATGAGCGCCAGGCAGAAGTAGTAAGCCATGGGATGCGCCCAGCCTGGGGAATATTTGAGGTCCTGACCTACCCACAGCAGCAGCACCGTTGCGATGACCGAGAACTGCCCGGCGATCACAAGGAAGGTGTGGCCAAGATCGCGCCGTTTGTCGAGAGCCTCCACCTGATCAGGCGTTAGACTGCGCTCTTCGGGAGGAAGAAGAGGATTTGCCATGTTTTGCTCCTTGCGGCGGGCTGCCGGTCTGGCTTTCTACTCCCGATTGAACCACATCGCGCCGCGGCGGTTCAATCCACCGCTCAATCCACCGTTCAATCCATGAGAAAGGCCAGCGATTGGAGGGTTGTGATCTCGAAGGGCTTGCGGCACCGCATGTTCGCACACTGCAGCTTGTCATCGCGGCGAACCATATAGGATTGCGCCTTGGCGAAGCGCGCCCGGTCGCGCTCATCGGCACCGCGGGGGATTTGCTGGCGCTTGCGACGCACGATCCACGTCACCTTGTACTCCGCGGCCTGTCCGCACTTGGAGCAGGTGAGGCTGTGGGTGCGCTGTTCCGTCGACTCGTTAAAAAATTCCCGTTCATCCATTGCGTGTGTGAGCCCGCATACGATCTTCAACCCGCAACCCACTGGATGTAAAGAATCTTATGGAGCGCAGAGCCCAATTCTATTGGGCTTCTTTCGTTTGGGTGCGTTTTACTTCATACTCTTAATTTGTATGCCTAAACGAAAGCAGGAGCGATTTTCCGCGGCAAAAGCGGTGAAGGCGAACGCGCGAGAGCGCGTGGGACAACCGAAGCCTTCCCGCGTTTTGCCGGACAGCCCGCGCACTGGACGTAAGGCCAAGCACAAGTCCAAGATGGAACGTCTGCTTGGCGGAGAGGAATGACAATGGCTAAAGCCGTCGGGGTGGGCGGAGTGTTTCTGAAGGCTCGCGACCCGCAGGCGCTCGCCCTCTGGTACGCGGAGCACCTTGGCATTGCCATGCAGGAATCCGGGTCTTTGGTCTTCGATGGCCCTGAATCTGCTGGGAGGACGATCTTCGCGTGCTTCCCGGTCGACACCGAGTATTTTGGGCGAGGTGAGCAGCAGGCGATGATCAACTTCCGTGTCGACGACCTTGATGCCCTATTGCAGCAGCTGGCAGCCGCCGGTGTGCGAATCGATTCCAACCGTGAGGATCATGCCTCCTACGGCAGGTTCGCGTGGATTTGGGATCCTGAGGACAACCGCGTGGAGCTGTGGCAGGCGCCGGCGCGGTGAAGTCGGTTATCGGCTACTTTCAGATGGAGAATTCTGCAGATGTTGTGCGGTATACGGGCCGGGATGCGTGGGAGCGCCTTCTTGCTGAGCCGTCGCCTCAGGCGTAGAGGAGACCTTGGTCCGATTGGAATAAATGCGGAACTGAACGACCAGATCCAGCATGACTGGCACCGGTTTTCCATCCTTGATTGCGGGAGCGAAAGTGGCTTTGCGAATCGAGTCTACGGCGCTTTCATCGAGCCCGAAGCCTATGGGGCGGGCGACTGCGATCTCACCGGGCTTGCCATCGGCGCCGATGACCACATGGTAGAGTGACATTCCCGCAACGCCGCTATCTTGCGCAAATTGATTGGAGACGGGTTCGAAGGTGGAGACGAGCCTGGCTTTTTGATCAACCGCGTTCTGGCGGAGGACGCCAGGATCCTTAGGACGATAGTCGGTCTTAGCGGCGGCGGCTTCGTAGTACAGCTTCCAGAAGCCTGGCATTGCACTCATCATGCGCGCGTCAAAACCCTGCGCAAAGATGGTGTCGAGAGCGTCAACAAGGACCTTGTTGGCATGCGCCGGTGATGTCGCGGCGGTCACGCTGTTGGGATCTGCCGGACGCTCGGCCGCGGGAGCTTTCGCAATTTCGGCTTGCACGTCGCTGGCATCTTCCGCCTCGGCATCCTGGCTGGACGAGGCGGTCTCAGCCGGTGCCGCGGCGGGCGTCACCGGAGCGGGAGCGGTATTGGTAGCTAGGGTCGAAGGCTTGGCGGGAGCCCTAACGGACTTATTCTTTTCCTTCTCCTGCTTGGGCTTTACCACGAGTTCACGGTCGATGGTAATGCGAACGTCCTTTTTCTTCGGCGTAATGTTGACGCGGTCGACGGCTTTGGTGGGATCTTCATACGGAAGTGCGCCCAGAAAGTGCAGCGCGTAGCGAAAGCCCTCCAATTCGATCTTATGTTTGGTCAAGCGCACTTTGTCGATCTGAATTCCGCTGAGCGTGTAGGAGCCCTGCGGTGAGTGGCCAATCAGCTGTCCATGCTCATTGAAGGTGAGAGTGTTGTCCAGATAGCCGCCACGCAGAAACAGCTCCTTGCCGGCGATGAGCTTCTTGATCTCGTCTTCCGTGATTTCGCCGGCCTGCGAGGATTGCGATGGGCTTTCCGACGCCGCAGTTTGCGTTGCGTCCAATTGCGGGGCTCGCTGCTCGGGAGTTGCAGTCTGTGTTGGCGTGGCCGGAGAATCCGCCGGAGCTGAAGACGGTGCAGCTTGACCGGGCATTGCGGCTGGAGCCGTGGGCAGCGCGGAGGCTGGAGGGGGAGTTTGTGCTGCGGGCTGGTTCTCCGCGGCGGGCGCCGCACTGGGCCGCTGTGAGGCCGGTGCATCCTGACCGACCGCGGAAAGCGTTGTCGCGCCGGCAAGAGCGCCAACTGCGACCATTGCAGCCGGTCTGGTGAGACACAGGATGAGTAACTGGATGCAGCGATGAAGCATATGGGGCCCGCCAATTGGATTTCAGCAACATTCTATTTTCACAGCGCCACAAGTATAAATGCCAAGTTACTGGCGGGTTATACGCTCTGACCGAATTGGATCAGTGCCGGAATGGTGCTCCAGCTGCCAGAGGATGCGCCGAAAGACACCCAAAACGCGCCGCGCATCGCTGCGCGTGAGGAAGAGCCTTCGCAGGAGCGGATCCAGATCATGGCGATTGGTGTTGCGCATGATTTGGGGTGCGTAATTAGCGGCGGCCAGTGTCTTTCCGACCACATTCGCGAGCAGTTCAAGGTCGCCAGCGGTTGCTGGAGGGTCGTGGCTGGCGGCTCCGTCTGGCTCCGTCGAATGGCAGGCGGCCGGATTGCAGTTGTGGCGTGCGGTGAGCTCATACAGGCAAACTGCAACAGCCTGGCCAAGGTTCATCGAAGGCTGGCCGGGATGGGTAGGAATCTCGACGAGCTGGTGACAGAGCGCGAGGTCGTCGCGGGTGAGGCCGCGCTTCTCGGAGCCGAAGACGAGAGCGATTCGGCCTCCGCGTGCGATCTCGCGGTCAATAATAGGCACGAGGTCCGGCAAAGCCACAATGGGCTGCGCGGGCTTGCGGCGCGCGCTGGTTCCGGTTCCGATGACGAGCGTACACGGGGCGATTGCCGACTGAAGGGTTTCCGCGTTGCGCGCGGACTGGAGAATGCTGCCAGCCTGAACGGCGGATTTTGCTTCGCGCCAGTGGTCTTCATACGGTGCGACGACGGTGAGATGTGTGAAGCCGAAGTTGGCCATGGCTCGCGCCGCCGCACCGATATTGAGCGGATTGCGCGGCGAAACGAGAACGGTGTCGAGGCGATGGCGTTGGGCTTCCGTGAGCAAGAACTGATTGTAGAGCGGGTGTGCCAGGCGATTGATGCTCGCGATGGGAATCCGGTGGTGGAGGATGCGCGTGGGCACGCGAGCGTGCCCACGTTTGAGAGCATCTGAGCAGCACCGTATGGGGTGAGAATTCTCGCCCGGCTGCGAATTATCTCTGAGTGTTAGCCTCAATAAGTGATTTGGACCAATCCAGCCGAAACCGCATTCAGCGCGCTGAGCCAGGCGCCGATTGTGCGCTTTTCGCTGCTGGCCCTGAGCTCAATCTTTTTTCTTGTCGATCCGTTTGCGGCGATTCCTTCGTTCCTCGCGATTACAGAGAGTGCTGACCCGCTGCGGCGAAAGCGGATGGCGCGAAAGGGTGCGCTGACCTGTTTCATCGTGCTGACCACATTTGCCGTCGCCGGGCAGCTTATCTTCAAGATGTTCGGGATTACGCTGCCGGCATTCGAGATTGCCGGCGGGCTCATTCTGTTGCTGATCGGCCTCGACATGCTGGAGGCGCGCCGCTCGCCCACGCAGGAGACGCACGGCGACAAGGAAGAAGCGACCGCGAAAGAGGACGCGGGCATTGTGCCTTTGGGAATTCCCATGCTGGCGGGGCCGGGAGCGATTTCGAGCGTCATGGTGTTGGTGGGGCAGGTGCCGACGCTGTGGCATTGGCAGATGGGCGCAATCCTGGGATCGATCGCGCTGACCGCGCTGGTCAGTTACTGGGTTCTGGCGGCCGCGGGCCGGGTGCGGCAGGTGATGGGCGAGACGGGAATCCGCATCCTGGTGAGGATCATGGGTTTGCTGCTGGTGGCACTCGCGATGCAGTACTTCGTGAACGGTCTGACTGATCTGGGAGTCGTGCCCAGGCAGTAGGGCAACCGCCGGTGCGGCGGGCTTGCTAAAGGATCGCGCTGGTGGAATGCAGCCCCGTTTCCACAGAAACGAAAGGCTTTCCACAGGACAAGAATTGCGGATTCTTGCCGGCGGGAGTGACTTTCTTTAGGACCACTGCAAACAAAGGTGTTAGCGCGGCTCAAACGTTTGCATCACTGGATGGCCTGTGCTACTCTAATTGAGTTGTAAGTAAGCAGTGGAGCTTTCCGTGGCCTGTGAGGCCTGCCCTGTACGAGATTCGATCCGAGTTTGGATCTGGGGGAAGTGGAAAGCCGGTTCGTAGGGTCAAGCGAGTTGCGTTGTTTCTGCACCGCTAACCCCTGTAGGGAATCCCACAGAGAACAAGCCATTGCAGCACCCGGGAGTTCATCTCCCGCGAGCCTTGTCGGCTCGGGCAATTTTTGCTGGCTGATCTTTGGAATTTTGCGCGGCGCGAGCCGGTTGGCAAGGCGGGTTCGATTCAATTCTTTCCTTGACCTGCAACCGGGGTTTTGATAGCTTCAAAAAGTTCGCGCCAAAAACGCCAGAGCCGCTGAATGAGCGGAGAAATTGGGCGTCGCGCAGCAAGTTCGAGGACAACTCAGGGCGCAAGCCTTGGGCGGACGCAAGTCCGGACCTCGATCCAAGGGGTACCGCTTAGGCGGACCACCCTCAAGGATCTTTGACAAATTGGTTGAACGTGCCAGTCGTGAGATGCGATCAGGTTTGGCTTGATCAGTCTCACAAGGTAAGGTGCCTGTCATTCGCTTCGGCGAGTGCGGGCACGATCGAGTCCACTGAGACCTCCGTCGAGGTGGATCGATATCAGGTTTCAAACGAGAGTTTGATCCTGGCTCAGAATCAACGCTGGCGGCGTGCCTAACACATGCAAGTCGAACGAGAAAGTGGTAGCAATACCATGAGTAAAGTGGCGCACGGGTGAGTAACACGTGACTAACCTACCCTGGAGTGGGGGATAACTGAGGGAAACCTTAGCTAATACCGCATAATACCCACGGGTCAAAGGAGCAATTCGCTCTGGGAGGGGGTCGCGGCCGATTAGTTAGTTGGCGGGGTAACGGCCCACCAAGACGATGATCGGTATCCGGCCTGAGAGGGCGCACGGACACACTGGAACTGAAACACGGTCCAGACTCCTACGGGAGGCAGCAGTGGGGAATTTTGCGCAATGGGGGAAACCCTGAC
>Ga0302325_10002287_pt1 | contig 46697 bp, 51 predicted proteins | sample Palsa_T0_2_FD_201948 | JGI IMG/M metagenome (GOLD analysis project Ga0302325, IMG submission 201948) | Peat permafrost microbial communities from Stordalen Mire near Abisko, Sweden - Palsa_T0_2 | ecosystem: Environmental > Terrestrial > Soil > Palsa > Peat permafrost | place: Sweden: Abisko...
GGCGCGGAACATACGATTCGATACCAATGTGTTTTGACGCATTTTTGTGGGTCTCATCGAGGCGCGGAACATACGATTCGATACCAATGTGTTTTGACGCATCCTTTTTCCCGTCTATAGCATCAACCGCATCGTCGGACTTCTCGGATTCCTCGGGTTTGACGTCCTCATCGGATTCATCGGACTTCTCGGATTCATCAAATTGACTCGGACTTTCCTCGGATTTTTGCCCTTCGGATTCCCGTCCCGACGAAATGAAAGCATTCTCAGCCTCTCCGATTTCTATGAGGGAATCGGATTCCCGTCCCATCGGTATTCCTGTCCCAAGCATAGGACACAAAGGGGTTCCTATGCTAGTCCGAGTTATCCGACCTATTTTAGGGGTCGGGACAGGAATAGGAAAACTTGGGACAACTTGGGACAGGCAATCCGACCCAAGTCCGAGGTATTTCGACGAATCCGAGGAGGACGGTAAATCCGACGATTCCGACGATTCCGAATTGTCCGACGATTCCGACTTGTCCGACCAACCATCCCATGCGTTTTGGCGCATTTCTAGCTCCCGACCGGAGTCTCCAATAAAGGAGTAGAGCTTCGGGTTGCTCCGTGTTCCGGTACCATGCGAAGCCAGGAGTCCTCGACTCACGAGAGCGTCAATGGCTCTCCGTCCGATCTCCGCTCGTCGTTTGCTTTGGTTGATAATCTCTTGCCGCCCGAGTTCGACGCCGGGTTGCATGAGGGCAAGGATCGCCTGTTCGGCTGCTCGTTGATCTGCTTTCCACTTTGGCTCTGTGGTGGTGATGATCCCCGTGTCTTTGTCCATGGCCAAGACGGAGGGTTCCATGACAATGCCGTCTCGTATCTTGGTAGATCGTATGGTCCGCGTGTCGTCTTGGTTCTGAGTGAGGCTCAAAACCGCATCGACCATTCCAGAGAGTTGCGTCGATCCCAAGGGGGAATCTGCGTGGTTGTTGTGGTGTAAAAGGCAAAAGGCGGTCCCGTGCTTCGTGCGGAGTGCAAAGAGAGCTTGTGCTGCTTTTGTCACATCGGAGTAGCTATTCACGTCTTTGATTTCGGGAAAAAAATGGATTAGCGTGTCAATAATGACAATCTTCGGTTTTTCTGTTTCGATGACAGTATCAAGCCAAGCTACTTGGCTTCCTGGGGGGACCGAATGCCGGTAGGTGATATCGAGTCCGTTCATGTTCATTACTTCGAGTCGAGTAAAGAGTGTCATTGGTGGTTCTTCGAGGCCAATCCAGAGAACGCGTCCCGGTGTGCAGGTTCGTCCGACCCATTCTCCGCCGGTAGCAATGGCGCGTGCGAGGTTCCGCGCCAGGTCACTCTTTCCGGCACCAGGCTTTGCTGACATGAGGAGGAGACCTGATTCTCTGAGGAGTCCTTCGATGATCCAATCAATGCGAGCGCTGACCATCTCTGCAAGCTGATCGTAGGTCATCGGCTCGTAGGATTCATGCGACGACGCGATGATCGAGAGATGTTGGGGAGAGGCCCAGAGGGGTTTCGTCTCGTTCGGCTCGTGCTTAGCGGCGCTCTCTGCGATTTTTGCCACTTCTGCGGCCTCTAGCGGTGGTCTGCATCGTTCCCGGTTGTCTATGAGTAGGGAGGCCTCAATCGCTGCCTGAGAGCTTCCTAGGCCTCTATATGCTGATCCTCTCCGGTAGAGTCCGTCGTTGCGTCCTCTTTCGTAGAGGAAGTCTACTTCCCGAAGGGGTGGGCGCTTGCGCTCTTGTTCGGTCGGGATGAAGATTGGTGGGAATGGTAAGAAAGGAGGTCGGTCTTCGCCTTGTTCCTCGTGTGCCCATCGGTAGGTTCCGGTTTTGCCATTTTCTGTGACGACAGAGGGAGCAAGGACGACGTATCCTCCGCCTCCGCAGAGGTCGATATCGTGGAGGTTGCGTCCTTTGAAGGCGTCGATGGTTCGCGGAAACTCGCCGGTATAGAAGTAATGGCGTCCGTTGCTCCAGGTAATTGCTACAGGAGTTTCGAGTGGTTCAAAGTCTCCTTGGATGATTTCCACGAGCGACTCTCCGCCGTTTTTGCCGTCTTTGGTGTCTACATCGACCACGACGATACCGGATCTACCGCAGTCAAGGCCGATATTGGCATCAGGCCACCGGGTCCACCAATCGTCAATCTGCTTTGGATCGTTGGAAGATCCATTAAAACCATTGGTGAGGTAGTGTTCTTTTTTCGTGCCGGGTTTGATCGGAAAGATGTACCATCCGAGCTTAACGTAGCGGCGTGCGTAGATGTGAAGCTCGTTCATGCGTCACCGATCTGTGAGGAGTCCTCAATGAGTGCGGGGGTGTTACTCTCATTGAGAGTCGGTGCAGGCTTGATTCGCCATGCAAGAATCGAGGTGGCTGGTCCCTTTGTTTGGAGGGTCTTTGTCCCAAGAATGCCGTTAGATTTTTTTTCACAACGAACTTCTCGGAAAGAGAAGATGTGTGGTTCGTGCTGATTGACGGTGAGCGAGCCGGGCAGAATGGTATGCCAACCATCTGCAAGGAGGACTTCGGTGACGAGACTCAGGTCGGTGGCGATGCTCATAGTATGGTTTCCCTTAGCTTTCTTGTCGTAACGACGTTGATCCAGAAGGGAATCGTGGTACACTATGTAAAGGACATAGCGAAGCACGGACGCGACTTTTGGCGTAATGCCAATGCAGGCCTCGCCTGTCGCGGCTTCTGGAGACCTCTCTCTTTTCAAACCGGGAAGAATGTAGGGAGAGAGGTCAGGAGTGCTAGGAGCGGTACCTCGACGTTTCGGGGGCCGCTCTTGGTTGGCTTCGCTTGCGCGTGTGAGATGCTCGCAGGGTCTTCGCTTGCTTGCAGGGTCCTACTCTTGGGATGGGTTAGCGTTCCGCTATGATGGCAAAAAACCTCCGCTTGTCTCTGACGAGAAGCGGAGGTTTTGGAACGTCTGGTGGGACGACCTAGCGCGACTCTGCCTTCAAACTTCTTGTGCTAAGTTTGCGGCACCAGCCGCACAAGTTCGAGTTACGAAAGCCTGGCCGGGCCGTCGTCCTCACGAAGAGGGTACCATAGAGGCATTGTGGGTTGTCAACCCTCGCAGGCGGGAAATGAGTGCGTCTTTCAGGGTCATAATGCTCGCTCGGTCGCTCTCCGTCAAGCTGCCAACCGGACCTTTCACGGAGAGGCCTTGGTTGCCATTGAGCTTGAAGGAGAACCCACGCGGTTCAAGTGCTTTGAGGAGTCCTTCAACCGTGTGGTAAAGAGTTGGCGAAGTGCTGCCGGGGAGAGCGGGCTCGGGCGGAGGCGTCTGGATTGGCACGGTGGCGGGAGCAGGGGTAGCGAGTGGCGTGGTCTGCTCGACGGCTGGTTCTGGTGTGGGAGCCCAGACGAGCTTTCTGCTTTTGCGGTTTTTTGGGACGAGGATGATGTTACCGCGTTCTTTGTGAATGTCGAGTGCTTTCTTTGCGGTCTGATCACAGACGCTCAACATCTTGGGTGGAACGCCCTTCGGGCTGGTCTTTGCGGGAACGCGCACTTTGTCTGTGACTTGTGAAGTTGTGGCTTTCTTGAGGAGCCGTACCACGCGGAGCACTTCTTCGAGGAGAACGTCGTCAATGTGGCTTCGTCCGGTGTAGCGATGTTCAGGGTTGACGGTGCGCGTACCGGGTGTTGGAAGGGGAACGATCTCGAATACGGGGCTTCGGTCGAAGTTGTTTGTGGTGCATTTGCCGATGTTGGATTCGCGCAGTTCACGCACGACTCCACGCGGTACAAGCTGATGCAGACATGCAAGGGCCGCGTCTGTTCCCCAATGAAAGACTTTTCGGAGCATCATGGTGCTCGTGCTGCACTCGGTGCGAATAAGCTGCTCTGCTCGCACGAGGATATCTTCTTCAAACGGTGCGAACTCTTTGTAGGTCTTGCGTCGTTGGACGAGTGGAAGCAGCGACGCCGCCGCATGATGTGAAAAAACATTGGTTGTGGTTGCATCAAAGAGACCGGGGGAAGGCGATTCCACCTGCGGTGATTCCACCTGCGAAGTGGCTGGTAGCGTCTCTTGGATGGGGTGATGATTTCCAGAGATTGCTTGGAGTGCAAGCCGGTATTTTTCTGTTTCGCGATGAAACTCTTGCTCTGATTTGATGCGAAGAGATTCGCGAATGGTCTCGATCTGTTGAAGGAGAAGATCGCGACAGGTGTCGTCGGTGTTGGTTTGATTTTCCACCAGGGTACTAGTCCTTCCATAGCGCGGTATGCTATAGTGAGGACACGTAGGGGCTTTTTTAAGGCTCCTACGTGTCGAGAGTCTCGTCTTTGAAGGGAGAGGCTCTTTCTTCTTTGCGGAGTTCCGCAAGAAAATGTTATCACGATAACTTAGCCCAGGTCAAGGCAATACGCCTTTGGGTTATCCTTTCTTGTGCCGAAGAAGGTCCTGCTCGATGCGTTCTCCGATCCATCGTACGCAAGGAACGGCCATGGCATTCCCAATTGCTCGGAACCGTAGCCAATCGGGTGCGGGTTTTCCTTCGAACGGAACGTCGGTCCAATCATCGGGTAATCCCATGAGTCGTTCGCATTCGCGAGGGGTGGCCCGTCGAACGAGGTAGCGTTCGCTTCGGAAGGCGAGGTTTGTCGTGCTACGCAGAACATGGGTCTCAGAGGCGCTAGAGAGGCCAAGGTTGAGTTGTGCGCGACTCTGCGTGTGGAGAGATGGCGAGATCGTGGTAATGTCGTCATTCCAGGTATCGCAGACGATAAGCTGCTCGTCTGCTCCGCAGTGTCGAAGTCCTCGTGTGGTGAGCGTGTGTGTTATTTTTGGGTTAAGCGCGAGAGCGTCAGGTTGGCTACTTCGTGCAGAGCGAGTTCGAGCATTGGTCGCAGTTTCTTCCGTCTGCGTTTGGCGCTTCTGAGAATGCTCTTGCAGACCCGAGGTGTTAAAAAGTATTCGTTGGACACGTCCGAGGTCGGTTCCAGAATATCCGAGAACGAACACTCGGGCGCGGTGTTGCGGAAGTCCGAAGTCTTGCGCGTCAAATACTCTCCACGCAAGACTGTACCCGCATTCGCCCAACGCCCCGATGAGGGAACCAAAGTCCATACCTCCGTTTGAGGATAGCACTCCTTCGACGTTTTCCCAGAGGAGGTAGTTGGGTCGGAGTCGAGCAGTGAGTCGAACAAACTCAAGGGCGAGGTTTTCTCGATCATGTTTCATTCCAAGGCGAAGTCCAGCCCGAGAGAAGCGCTGGCAGGGTGTTCCGCCGACAAGGAGATCAATGGGGATGAACGTGTCCGGTTCGATGGTGCGGAAGTCGCCGTGAAGTGGTGTGTAGGGGAAGCGATGCTGTAAGACGGCTCTGGGGAAGGGATTGATCTCCGAGAGGAACGCGCATTTCCACTTGAGCGGAGCCCACGCAACAGAGGCGCTCTCGATCCCGCTGCAAACCGATCCGTAGATCATAGGGCCGAGATGTTTTTGCGGCGCGGTGTTGTCCTCCTTCGCAACCGTTCGCTTGATTCCACCACCAAGGAACGACCTTAAATGTAAAGAATAGCGAACGACTATGACCGTTCACTTGATAGGTTCAAACACATCCCCTCACAATAGCTCACATAAGGGAACTTCGCTTTTAAAAACAAGCAAATGGAATAAAGCCCGTCAAGGGAAGCTATCAGTTGTTTCCATGTTCTCAGGTTGCGGAGGAATGGATTTAGGATTTAGGGGAGGATTCTCCTTTTTAGGGAAAAGATATCGACTTTTGCCTTTTGAAGTAATATGGGCGAATGAAATAAATGAATCAGCTTGCAGAACGTATAGAAGGAACTTAAATGAAAATATTCATTGTGGCAATGTTTGGGAAATGATTAAAACTCTGCCTAAAGGTGCGGACGTATTAATCGGTGGATTTCCCTGCCAGGATATTTCAATTAACGGGAAAGGAGCCGGGATAAAAGGGAAACGAAGCAGTCTTTACACCGCTATGGTTGAAGCTATCAATCTGGTAAGGCCCAACATGTTTATTGCCGAAAATGTAAAAGGATTATTAATGAACAACAATAAAGAATCTTTTTCTAAAATATTAACAGATTTTAGAGCTTTAGGATACAATACGTCTTATGCCTTATATAATGCTGCTGACTATGGAGTTCCGCAAAGTAGAGAGAGGGTTTTCATTGTAGGGACTTCTCAAGGAATTGGAAAATTTATTCCTCCATTTTCCGAGAGAACTAAAGACTCATGGATAACGGCTAAAGAGGCTTTGTCTGACCTGGAAAAGTTAAAAGCAGACCACCGCATCAATCACATTTGGAGCCTTACTGTTAAAAGCGGTGAACAGGGCAATCGGAAACTTCATGCCGATAAACCTGGACATACGATTCGTGCGGAGTGCCATGGAAATATTCAATTTCATTATTCATTAGACAGAAGGATATCAATGCGTGAAGCTGCACGGATTCAAAGCTTCCCTGATAATTTCATATTTGACGCCAAGTTAAGGGAGACTGAACGACAGATTGGGAATGCTGTCCCTCCTGTGCTTGCATGGCATATTGCAAATGCAGTAAGCAGCTGCTTTTTAAGAATTCCCCACAAGTACCAATGTCGCGACGATCAAATTACCAAGTCTTCAGGGAAGTAATCCTTTGGCTCGAAGGGAAAAGGATCAGTATTCATTTTTCTTCCACTTATCTCGGCGCACTCCTTAACTTCTTGGAAGTACATAAATGGAATCGCGTATGAATGGTTTTTCCGTATTACTCTCTTGACGATGTTTTTATCTATTAAATCCAACATTGTAGCAGCGTAGTCTAACCGCTTTCTAATTTTCTCCCTCTCGTCTTCGTCGTCTGACCAGAACCTTTCAGGGAACATCCACCATATTTCACTGAGTAGAATCTCCGCCGTCTCTTCGTCAGAATCGCCATTCATGCTTATTCCAATCTGATTCGTCATGTCGGGTAACGTCACTTGCAGGCTAATTGTAACCCGCGAGGATAAGGGGCGTCAACCAGGCAAGCATATGTTTCAACTTGCTTGGCTGGTATGATTCGAGGGGATTCGTGGGGAATGGTCCACGAATGACAAAAATTGATGAGATTCGTGAGTTTGAGGTGGACATTTTAGACGTTGCGGGCAAGCAGCTTACTGTAGAGGCTCGGCAGAAACCGGGATTTAAAAGTAACAAGGCGTTCGAGTCAAGGGTGCGAGTAGTTGTAATTGCTCTCGCAGAAGAAAAGTATCCTTCTATGAAAAATGATACCTTTGCCAATCCACAGGCTTTCCCAGATATAGCAATCGGAGAGTTCGGAGTCGAAGTAAAGTACAGCAAAGGGAAGACCTGGAGGACTATTGCCAATAGCGCTGTTGAGACGAAAAGAATAAAGGGTGTAAATTATATTTACATTATGCAACTGAAAGCGGGAGTATCTCCAGAGGTTAAATGGGGGAAGTATCCCGATAGTATCGTACACGTTAGGGAGACTCATAATCCACGATATGAAGTGGACATTACTACTAAAAGACCTATTTTTGATGAAAGTGTATTTTCATACGAGGATTTCCGAAAATTACCAGAAGACCAGCAAATGCAATCCGTAAAAGACTATACGAAAAATAAAACAAGGGGGGTGAGATGTATAATGATGCCCCCAGAGGAGGAGTACGAGCTTCCTGTGCACATAAGGTTATACATTGCTTTGACTTGGTAATTCGACAATCAAATTCAGCTTCTTTTCGACCGACGCGGAGGACTCTTGGGTGGAACCTCCGCAAAGGGACAACCGGCCTAATCGCTTCAGGATTTGTCATCGGGAAGAGGTGGCTTGACGGCCTATAAGACAAGGAAGCGTGATGTGGTACGGTTGTATCGCGCCACCGCGAGAGAATATGAGGAGCGTGGTTCTGTTGCGGTGGCGTACCGGGTTGTCATGCCCAATGCTTTTCGTCTCAGTGAGGAGATCACTTGAAGTCCCGTTCGATCAGTGGAATCACCCTAGCGCTTGTCCTTGTGTCGGGTGGAATCACCCCTGTCACCGCGCTTGCTGTGCAGCAACCGCCGCACCCCATAGCGTACCATCCGATTGTCTCTCCCACCCCGAACTGTTACGCCTTCGTTCCAACGCCCGCTCCTGGGCGAGGAAGCCCTCCTTCTCGTGTTCCTGGCCCAGGAACCGGGTGCGGGGTTACTCCGGCTCCTACGAGCCCGCAAGGCCCTATTCCAGGGGAGCCCTGTGTGCTAACCGGGAACCACCCGTTTCAAAGCTGTCCACCCGATCCGAATAAGACGCCTGCACCTTTGAACTGTGCGAGTATGGCGATTGGTGCGAGGGAGCAGGTCCCTGCATGTAGGGATTGGAACCGGGACCCGAAGCGGGGTGGCTATCGTTGAAGAAGATAGGTGGAATCACCTTCAGCACCCTCTCTCTGGTTGCCTTCTGTGGGGGTGCAGCGTTAGCGCAAGAGGCACCCACGCACTTCTTGCCACCAATCATCCATCCGACTGCGATCTATGGTTCTTGGACGTACTTGCATGGAACGCAACAGGGAAACCTTCCCGATATTGTTCTGTCGGCCTCCGGGGATGGTGCGCTCCAGGTCAGCTTGCCAGGAACCACGGAGGTTCAGGTCTCGGAGAGTACGTGTTCGTTCGTGCCGAATGAGGGTGTTGGTGGCCAACCGCTGGTGAACATCGCGTACCTCGTCGATCCCACAGTGCGCGAGTGCAGCTTCAAGGTAAGCCAAGTCCCGATCAATGGTCCGGTAACAAAGACGCCGATTGTGGTTCGGTATACCAACAGAACGCCTGCAAGAGTACGACGTTAGATAGGGCGAAGGGAAGGGTATATCCGTAGACGGCCCTTTCCCTTTCGCACGAATCTGTTCATGTTTCTCTAAGAAGCAACCTGTAAGGAATCCTTATGGGTTTCTTCTTGTTTCTTGCGGTAGCGATGCGGGGTATTGCCGTTGGCTCCAGGAGAGGAGGAGCATTCAACGCGTCCATGATGGACGAGAATCTGGATATATTCCCGAGTACAACCTTCGCTACTGTCCGCAAGATCAGCAAGTTCTCGGATCGTGCGCCATTCATTGTCGAGCAGGGAGTCGATGCGATCTTTGAGCAGAGTACCAGGAGGCCATTCTCTCGGCTCGATGTATGGGCGCAACCTCGTACCGATTCTTCTTGACATTGTTCCCCTATCAGGTTTCAGTGCTTTGACCTTCTTTGCTTGTTTCATTGGTTCATCTCCTGTTTAGGGAAAAGAAAGGCCCCCGGTGAAAACCGAGGGGCCATGCGGGATAGTTGTTCGCTAGAAGGGGACATCTTCTTCAGAGGGGACATCGTCGTCATGCAACGAGTGTTTGCTAGAGGCTGTCGCGGCTCCAGCAGCTTCGTCTTCGTAGACCGGGGTTGGCTTTGAGATCCGCTTGAGGCCCTTGTCGTTCATATCGAACTCGAAGGTCTTGTAGAAGCGTTCAAGCTCCTTGCGAGCAGAGGCCGGGATTGGCTTGAACGACTTGATACCGAGGTTATAGATACCGTCGTTATTCGCTCTTTCCCACTTCTCGATTTCGAGCATTGCGGGCCGTCCGATAAGGTCGTCAAGGCTGAACCGTTGCTCATCCGGGGTATCGTAGAGCACTTGCTTCGTGGCGTAATCCCGCGCAGTGAGGGCGTGTTCAAACTCGAAGTAGCGAGAGACCATGCCATTGTCGGGGGAGTAAAACCACTTGTAGGGGATAAAGCAACCCGCTTCGGTGATCTTCGGGAGTGGCTTCTCGTTGAGGCCGTGTGTCACGAGGAAGCCAAGGAATATCTTCATCTCTTGTTCGGTGGATTGAAACTTGTTTTTCAATCCCGGTTCACGGTAGAGACGAAAGAACCCGTAGTAGAGCCCGTTTTCAACGAGGACGGGTTGAGCGGATTCGTAGTTGCTTGTGGGGCGCGTTGGTGAGAATCGACGAGGTGATGTTGTTGCCATAGGTTTCTCTTTCTTGAGCGTAACGCTCTCGGTGTAACACCGTTCTGGGAAAACATGCTGGTTTGGCAAAAGAAGCCGTCGTGCATGTCGTTGAGCGCTAATGGCATGTGAGCACATGCGACCGAACTTTCCGGCAGTGCATGTGCAGGAGAAGGGTTGTGCGTCGAGTCCATCGAGGTGAACGATATACACTCCACTACCTCCCTCGACTTCAAAGGACCCATCAGAAAGCCTGACAGCCTTTAGCTGCCAGGCTTTGTTTGTGACCTCCTTACGCTGCTTGGGCGCTCGCATGAGCGAGTACAGTAACAGTGATTTTAGGGGTGCCCACCTCTTCGTATGGCATTCCTTGTTCGACGATCTCCGCAGCGTCCGAGCCGCAGTTTCGTGCGATCCATTTGAGCTTCACGGTATCAGCTTTCCATACGGGAGGTGGGGTTTCTTGAAAGACCGCTTTTTCAAAGAGTTCGTCTGGGATCATCCCTTTGAGCCGTCGAAGGACATCGAAGCGATGCTGGATCTTCTTGTCCCGTGCGACCTCGACTTTCTCTCTGTCGGTAAAGAGGACGTTTGCATGCTTTTCCTGTGCTCTGCGAATGATCTCAGCGTTGAACGTCTCAAGGTCCGCCTTCGTTTCGAAGAGACGCTTCAATATCGCCGCTCGGTTCTCTAGGACGTTATCGAGTGGCATCTCTTCGAGGAGGTTTTTTTTCATTTGGAGTAGTTCAGCAGTCATACGATGCTCCTTTCATTGGTTAGGTGGGCCACCGCGTCAGGTCTTCCATTGTGATTTTCTCAGCAATGCGAATGATCGCGAGTGTTTTCATGTCTTCGCATGAGATGGTTCGGGTGCGTTTTACGTATTCCATGATCTCTCGTTCAGCTTCGAAGAGTTCGACGATGCTCATGTCGTTGGCAACGTGTCGCGCAGCAAGCTCCATCTCTTGGATTGTCTCGAAGAGGGCGAGGAGCTTGGCTTCTTTAGAGGTCGGGCTTTTATCAGGCAGCATCAGGCGGAACCGCCGACGCTGAACTTTTTGAGAACTTGCTCTTCGCCATGATCAACGATTGATTGAATTGCCGCGCATATCGTTGCTTCCAGGAGCCTTGGTGAAAGTTGTGCGAGGTACGATAGCTCTTTCAGATACGTGGAGAGTGGGAAGAGGTAATCACCAATACGCGCAGCGTACATGAGGCAGACTTGATCTGATTCGCGCGACACGAAGCAGTAGACATAGGTATCGTTCTCTTCTGAGGTTTCGGGTAGGTGTACGAAAGCGCAGTTGAAGGCCGCTTGCTTGATTCGTCCTTCGTCTGTTGAGGTCGCCCGCTGCATGATACTCACGTTGCAGCAAGCATCTTCAGGCCGTGGAATGGCTTGGCCGGAGAGCGTGGAAGAAGGCGCGAGACTTCAATCTCTGCTATCGTTCGTTCGATGGTGACGTTATAGCCGAGCCTCTCGACTTTAAGCAGTCGAGCAAGGGATAGCTGTGCATCCTGTAAGCGCTCCGTCCGGTAAGGATCTGATAGCTTCAAGGATTTGGGTTTGCTCTGGAAGAACACGGTAGCACTCCTTAGTGAAGGTAGAGGGGTAAGCGCTGGTATGTATCGTCACAGTGTCATCAAGCGCAGAGGTGAATCCACCTAAGAAAAAGGGCGAATGCTTCCTTGGCTCATTCCTGAAGGTTGCATTCGCCCTCGTTCTTGCTTTGCTCTCGCAGGACATGGCTAACACTTAACTAGGAATTTAAGTGAGAACAGTCTCCCGCCCATAGATTTTAGCACGGTAACCCATTGGAACGCAACAGGGTGCCGCAACATTTCGGTGTTGCGGAAGCAAGCAACCGTGGTATAATGCTCCATGTATGAAACACACTATGTTGGCAAAGAGATTAAAGCAACTGCGAGCAGAGCGCGGGATAACGGTTAGTGAACTCGCGCGACGAGCGGAAGTCGTAGATAATACCGTACGGCAATTAGAATTGGGAAACTCAGAGGTCCCCACCTTTAAGGTTGGTCTTGCGCTCTCTCGGGCTCTTGGGATTCACCCGGAGGAGTTGCTCGTTGACCCGGCAGCATTGCCCCAGGATTCCAAACGAACCAAAGAAACTCTTGTGGATCGAATGGACAAGCTGGAAACCGTGGTTCTAAAGATGCTTCAGTCTCAGGGTCTCCATCAACAGGAGCTTGAGGCAATACGGGCGGTGATTCCTCGACCTGCGGAGGCACCCCGGCGAGTAAGCAAGCAGCTTCCTCAAGAAGCTCGCGCGACGCGGAGAGCCTAGCGTCGGAATCGACCTCTCCTTGGCGCTCTGCCATGCGCTCAGGTCCAAAGATAGGCGTGATATCCATAGGGCGTCTATCGTCGGGCGGGGGCGGAACTTTAGGGGTCATCCCTAGCACGGCTTCGACAGCATACGAAGAGGCCCCGCCGTTAAGGGCAGGGCCAAGGGGTTGGCTAGACAGTAAGCTAGAAGGGCGGTGGGACCACGCCTTTGTTTTGGTTGAAGGCCTTCAGGTATCCTCGAAGCTCTGCGTTCTCAAGGCGGAGGTGATTGTTCTGCTTATTGACGTAGGCGATCCGCTTCTCGAACTGCATGTCGGTTTTGTAGACACTCGCATGGACGATGGATTGTGTAGGAAGTGCGTCGGGGTAGGTTCGTAGCAGGGCGATGACCGCCTGTAGCATGAAAATGATGTGGTTCACGGTTGTGCTCCCGGTTGCTCAGAAAATGCAGTGAGAATCGCGGTAAAGGCTATAACGACGACAATGATGGCCAACCAATCGTTGTGGCTGTCGTGCTTTATCATGTTGGCCTACTGAGAAGGAAAGCCGCAAGCCGCTCTTTCGAGTAGTATCCGTCATCTCCGACGCGGAGCACTAGTCCATTCGTAAACCCACCTCCTGAAAAAGATTCAACGTCATCTCCATCTTCTTTGAGAGGCCAGTACCGATTCCACTTTGCTTCTTGTTCAGGAGTGAGGTCGAGAAGTTCGGTGAGGTAGCAAGGGTCGATGACGACGAGGGTACCGCTATCAACGGCAGCAAAGGGTCCGTTTTCTTTCTCGGTTGCCATTCCGAGGCCAGGAAGGTCGAACTCAGCCTTGAATTTCATATCGAGGACCCACTTTTGTCGCTCATTGCCGCCATGTCACGCTTACGTTGGAGAAGCTCGACGAGGTTGGTTTCGTCTTCCTCTGTTACTTCATACGGATCTCCGAGCAGAATCATTTCGACTTTTTGCCGATCACTAGGAGCAAGCGTTCGTCCGTCATCGGTGAGATGGTAGATTTCCCTGACGATATCTTCATAAACACTCATCGAAAGAGACCTTGTGTGCTCTCGTCGGTCCAGCAAGCGCGTCCTTGGTTCGGTCCAGCAAGAATGCGGAGCTTGATGAGCGGTGGCAAGAAGCCGCTCTGCGCGATCATCAGGACCCTCGTACCAGGGGTGAGGGATACGCCATCCGCAAGCGCTTCGGTCATACCATCGTTGTCATTGGCAACCGCTGCTTGAGCGAAGGCCTCGAACTTCTCGATGGTGGACGCGCAGGCGATGTTCTTGGAAGCGATGGTCCGCGTGTCGCCCACTTCTGCGGGATCTTGGCTCGATGTGTTCGAGGAGGTATCGGTAGTCGTTGAAGATCCTGAAGAATGGTACGTTGACAAGAAACAAAAAGTAAGGATCAGGAAAACAACGATCCCTGTAGTAACGATCCAATTCTCGTAAAAAGGCCTCTGGGGTTCAGGTGGTCCGCTGCTCATAACGGGCTGGTCAATGCGTTTTGTGTGCTCCATGAGAGTACGATACAGTATCGCAGTATCATAGTCAAGCCTCATTGTCCATGATATCAAGCCATTTTTGCTTTTGTTCTTCAGTAGCGTCCAACGCTTCGCTAAGGTCGTCGAGTGGGTTGCCGTTGAAGTCGCAACCTTCGCAGACCCAGAGAGCCCAGGTCAGGCCAATGCGTTCAATAGTCGCCTTGAGAGCGGCATTCTCTTCTTGGAGGTCCACGTCAGCATCTCACCTTTTGCTTGGATCTCCAGGTGCGAAGGTTCTTCTTAGCGGTGCATGCGGGAGAGCATGTGAGAACCGGATCTCTCTTCGCGGATGGACGACGGCGAGTACGTACAGACCATATCCACGCTTCTGGAATTACTCCTTCGCATATTTCGCAACGATCTTTCTCCATACTATTGACTCCTTTTGCATGATGCCGTATCGTTATATCATGTCGTTCCGATAAAGAAAAGGGACGATAGTCACTCACCAGGATTCGCGTCCTGAAGGAACATGCACATGCGCCTCTGGTCACTCCACCCTTCGTTCCTTGATTCAAAAGGCTTAGTTGCCTTATGGCGAGAGGCGCTTCTTGCCCAACATGTACTTTGTGGAAAAACCAAAGGGTATCGGCACCATCCCCAATTGCAACGGTTTCTTGCATGTCAATTTCCGCAGGAGGCCATTGCCACATACCTCTTAGATGTGCATAACGAAGCAGATCGGCGAGGGTATACGTTTGATAAGAGAAAAATCATCAACAACCCTGTGCCGATTACCATTAACGTCACGGGTGGACAGATGGTTTTTGAATTGCAACACATTAAAGAGAAGCTTTTCCGAAGAGATCGGAACCATCTTCGGAAAGTTGAAACCCTTGCGCTGCGCCCGCACTCACTTTTCTCTGTTGTTCCAGGAGCAATAGAAACGTGGGAGCGCCTACCTTCTCGCCGTTCACAGAAAGGTTCGGAGAAAGAGATGGCTGGTTCAAATGCACACGTATGAAGATGACCTAGTCGCATGGGGCGAAGAACAGGCAATAGCGCTTCGCGACCACCGTGGGGATAAGCTGGATTGGGAGCACCTTGCCGAGGAGATTGAAGGACTCGTCGCCTCAGAGAAACGATCACTCAAGAGCCAAATCCGCAGGCTCATCATGCACCTTCTCAAATGGGACAAACAATCGAGTCTACGTTCTCGATCCTGGGCCAATACGATAGAAAACGCGCGTGAAGAGATTAAGGAAGCCCTCGAAGAGAAGCCTTCATTGCGAAACAATACTGAAGAGTTTACGGTCACGATGTACCGTAGGGCGGTCAGAGATGCAGAGAATGAGACGGGTATCAGCAAGCGAGACTTCCCCGAAGAATGCCCGTTCACGTTCGAGGAGATTATGGCGATTCCGTGTTCTTTAGGTGCAGCATGAGCTTCGTCGATAAGAGCACTTACCCAACGTGGCGTAAAGCCCCGTCGTTCAGGGCGGGGATATAAGCCATTAGGCGCGTCAGCCTAGATCGGCGTCTTCTGATTCTGGATGTATTCCTTGATGATCGAGAGCGGTGCTCCGCCACAGGAAGCAGCGAAGTAGCTTGGCGACCACAGGACGCCCTTCCAATACCTCCTAGCGATTGCCGGGAACTGTTGACGCAGGCGGCGTGATGAGACGCCTTTGAGGCTGTTGACGAGCGTTGACAAGGCAACCTTTGGCGGATAGTTGAGCAAGAGATGAACATGATCGTCTTCCCCATCCATCTCGTTCAGCACGGCCTCGAAGTCAGTACATACCTTCTCGAAGATTGGTCGCAGAACGTCTAAGGCTTCCTTCGTGAAGACGTGCTTCCGGTACTTTGTCACAAAGACCAAGTGAACGTGTATCTCGAAAACGCAATGCCTTCCGGTCCTAATCTCGCTTGACTTATCCATAGACCAATGATACCATAGGTGTATGATTCTGCGCCAGGGGTATCGGTTTCGATTAAAACCAACCCAGACCGATTCCAGCCTTCTGCGTGTGTTCATTGGACACTCGCGTTTTGTATGGAATGACGTTTTGGCGCTTAATGAACTGCGACACATATATGGCGAGAGTCCGCTCAACTACAAGCAAATGTGCGAGTACCTTATCTACCTCAAGGAAGAGAACGATTTCCTCAAAGCAGCACCTTCCCAAGCGTTGCAACAAACGCTCAAGGACCTCTCGGTAGCGTATAAGAACGCTTTTGATCCGAAGCTACCCGCACGGTTCCCAAATTTTAAGAAGAAAGGCAGGCCGCAGGGAATCCGTTTCCCACAGGGCTTTGCCATTGATGGAAGCGGAGTCCGTATTCCGAAGATCGGATCGGTAGGATTCCGTAAGAGTCAGGAAATCAAAGGAACACCCAAGAACGTCACGGTCGCAAACGACGGTGATAAATGGAACATCTCAATTCAAACCGAGCGTGAAGTAAGCGATCCTGTTCATCCGTCAACCTCCGAGATTGGGATAGACCTCGGAGTGACTCGGTTTGCCGCTCTCTCCGATGGTACGTTCATCGAGGGCGCGAATGCCTTCCAGAAGTATGAGGATCGCATAGCCTTCTTCCAGCGCAGGATGGCGCGTAAGGTCAAATACTCAGCGAATTGGTACAAGGCAAAGCGAAAGGTCGCCCGCCTGCAACGGAAGCTCGCTAACCTCCGCAGTGACATGTTGCACAAAGCCAGCACAACGATCAGCAAGAACCACGCGGTCGTAGTCTTGGAAGACCTCCAGATCAGGAACATGACAGCTTCAGCAAGTGGCACCGTCGAACAACCAGGAACGAACGTCCGGGCCAAGAGCGGACTCAATCGCCGCATTCTTGACCAGGGATGGGGAGAGTTCCGTCGTCAACTCAGCTACAAGCTGGAGTGGCGCGGTGGAACTCTCATCCTTGTTGATCCGCGCAACACGAGCAGAACATGCTCTGAATGCGGGACCGTCAGTGCTGAGAACCGACAGACTCAGGCAGCGTTCCGGTGTATCTCATGCGGCCATGCCGCCAATGCTGATACGAACGCCGCTCTAAACATCCTCAGAAGGGCAGGGCATGCCCGGATCGCCTGTGGAGAGAAGCCGTTGGGCTACTCGATGAAGCAGGAAACTCAGCTTGCAGCGTGAGCGCAAGTCGAAGAATCCTTGTCCTTCAGGGCGGGGAGTATGTCAATTATCAAATAGTCCCGATCAAGGAATATATGTTCCAGGAGTAGACCAGGGATTTGAGTTTGTGCCAGGTCGGCAGTATATGGTCTGGGCAACTATAAATGCGTATCCCGGTAGCACCCCCGTCACTTGCATAGCAAACTATGCTGATCCTCCGAATGGAGCATCAGTGTCCTGGACGGTTGTCTTCCCTGGGATCGCAGGGAATTAAAAACGCGCCAACGAGCTAGTCACTCACGATTCACCCGCTGACGCTAAGGCGTCCACATGAAGGAGCACACCTTTTCCATCGAGGGAGCAATCCACTCTAAAGTCGATTGACGTAGCGACCTTGATACTGTATCATAGTGTCATCACTCACTCTAAAAAGGAAAAAGTATCATGCGCTCTGTAACAGAGGTTCGAAATATCGGCATCGTTGCCCACATTGACGCTGGAAAAACCACAGTTGCAGAGCGCATTCTTTTTCATACCGGACGCATTCATAAAATTGGCGAAGTACACGAAGGTGCTGCGACAATGGATTGGATGGCGCAAGAGCAAGAGCGCGGCATCACGATCACGTCTGCCGCAACGTCTTGCTTTTGGGGAGAAGCGCGGATCAACATTATAGATACGCCAGGACACGTCGATTTCATGGCCGAGGTTGAGAGATCGCTTCGGGTTCTCGACGGGCTCGTTGTGATCTTTGACTCGGTTGCGGCTGTTCAGCCACAGTCGGAAGCAGTATGGCGTCAAGCGGATAAGTACCAAGTCCCGCGTATCATCTTTGTAAATAAGATGGACCGTATCGGCGCTGACTTCTTCAACGTCGTCAACGAGATAAAAGAGCGCCTTGGCAGTTGTGCAATACCAATCCAAATACCCTTTGGGAGCGAGGATCAATTCAAAGGGGTTGTTGACCTTCTGACTATGGAGGCAACTATCTGTACCGATGAACTCGGATCGACGGTCGAAGTCACGGGCGTTCCAATGGAACTCCTTGATTCCGCAAAGGAGTGGCGAAATGCGCTCGTCGAGGCTATAGCAGGGACGAATGACGACCTCACTGACAAGTACCTTCGAGGAGAAGATATGACGCTTGAGGATCTGAAACGCGGTCTGCGAGAAGCGACGATTTCCGGTTCCATCCTGCCGGTACTCTGCGGTTCTGCCCTCAAGAACAAGGGCGTTCGAGCAGTCCTCGATGCGATAGTGGATTACCTGCCTACCCCCGTAGAGGCGAAACTGATCATCGGGATGGACCCCAAGGAAGGCGTAGAGATCACTCGCAAGTCTGATGACGGAGAGCCCTTCTCAGCACTTGCGTTCAAGGTCGCCTCCGACCCTTACGGTAACCTTACCTATCTGCGTGTCTACTCAGGAGTTTTAGAGAAAGGAAGTTCCGTATACAATCCACGCTCGGGAGAAACGGAACGTATCGGGCGCATACTTCGCCTCCATGCCAACACACGGGAGGATATCAAAGAGATCAGGGCTGGAGATATAGCAGCAGTTGTTGGACTCGCGAGCACACGAACAGGAGATACGCTCTGTGACAAGAAAAATCAAATTGTCCTAGAGTCGATCATCTTCCCTGATCCCGTAATCTCGCAGGCCATTGAACCAAAAACGAAATCCGATCAGGACAAGATGGGCGCTGCGCTTTCCAGACTCGCACAAGAGGACCCAACATTCAAGATGAGAACTGATGAAGAAACTCAGCAGACGATCATCTCAGGAATGGGAGAACTCCATCTCGAAATCATCCTTGACCGTTTAAAGCGAGAGTTCAAGGTCGAGGCGAACAGTGGAAAGCCGCAAGTTGCTTACAAGGAAGCAATCACGCAGGTCGTCGAGGCGCAGGGACGCTTCGTTCGACAAACCGGCGGCAAGGGGCAGTACGGAAACGTCTGGATTCGCCTTGAGCCGCTTGAGCCGGGAAGTGGGTACATCTTTGAATCGGTAGTCGTTGGAGGCACTGTTCCAAAAGAGTACGTGAAAGCGGTTCAGGAAGGTATCCGAGAGGCGTCGCAGAGCGGTGTACTCGCAGGATATCCGGTTATCGACTTCAAGGCGACGCTCATTGATGGGAGTTACCATGAAGTAGACTCTTCCGAGATGGCGTTCAAGATCGCAGGATCTATGGCGTTCAAGGAGGCCAATCGCAAAGCAGGTCCCGTTCTTCTCGAACCGATCATGGCGATTGAAGTAACCACCCCAAAGGAACACATGGGGGATGTAATCGGTGACATCAGCAGTCGTCGTGGTATCGTAACGGGGACGGAAGAAGCCCCAGGGAATGCGAAGGTCATCACTGCGAAGGTGCCGCTATCCGATATGTTCGGATATGCTACACAGATTCGTTCGATGTCTAAAGGACGCGCAAGTTATTCCATGGTTTTAGATAAGTACGGAATAACCCCGAAGTCAGTTCAGGAAGAAATTGTATCTAAATCCTTCGGAAAGAAAGGTGGCGATAAGATTTCAGAGTATGCCTTTAGCTGTGGCGTGTGTGGGGAAGGCTTCAATACGAAACTTGAAGGAGAAGCACACGTTGCTAAATCCCAATCTCTGGCCAGCAAGCCTAAGCCTACTCAGAGAATAGGCCGCTGATCGTAGCGAGTAATCCAAAAGGATCAATAGAGTGATCGGCAAGATCCCTAAGAAGATATTGTCAGCCCCTCTATTGATCCTTTAATGAAAAACGCGCCAACGAGCTGGCCACTCACGATTCACCCGCTGACGCTCAGGCGTCCACATGAAAGGAGCACACCTTTTTCCATGGAGCCCTATCCGTATCGTTCATTCTGGTCGAGCTTGAATCCTATACCAGAAAGCCCTCTACCCGATATTCCTGCTCCAGAGGTGCTGGAGCCCCCGAAAACGATGAGGCCGATTGTCGTGATGCTACCTCCGAATAGCGTCATGGGCTTCGGCGGAGGACCACCGCGCCCGTTGATGTCCAGAGCAGACCTCGTCGGTATTAGCTTCATAGCGGTCGGGATCTTTGCCATGGCCTTCGTCGTCGTGACGTTCGCCAGGTGAGGTGAGGACTCACCGGCAGGCCTCACCGAGAGCCATCGCGCTTGCGGGCCACCAACAGGGAGCCGCGAAGGCTCTCTGGAATGGCGGCTCGATATGAGCGTAATTTATAGCGTCCCATATCAACCGCCGCCTCCGCCGCCTGAAAAGCCAAAGGAATACATCATACAGCTTGCGCCAAATACGCAACCATTGAGCGAAGCTGCCACAGGACCAAGGACGGGAATTATGGCAAGGGTGACCCTCGTCTATGTCTGATGATCGCTTCATTTGCGAGATTCCACTGAAGAACCCAACGAAACGCATTGAGGAGGTTCTCTTTGCTCGATTGGATTTCGCGAGAGTAGCGTACAATCACTGCGTTACTGAGTTGAATCGTCGCTACGGGTTGATGAACGAGTCGGTAGCGGCTCGACAGTTGCGAGCAGAGTCGAAGCGCGTTAAGACAGGGAAAAGTGCTTCGTTGAATCCGCGTATCGTTGATTGCGAGGACGCGAAGGAGCGTTCCGCTCTGTGGAGAGCGCTCTACAAGCAGTACGAGATCGACGGCGAGTATTGCCTCGCTACGTTCGTCTCGAACTTCAGACACGAGAACTCCGCTCGGGTGCGTGGGAACGCGGTTCCGGTGACCGTGTTGCACGAGTCTGCGGGATCGAGAGCCTGGCGAGCGTTTGAGCCGTTTTTGTATCGCAAGCCAGCCGGGAACGGGTTTCGGGGCCAGCCTCGCCGCCGTCCGAGGACCATGCCATTCACCAGCATTACCACGAGGAGCACAGAGAAGAACCACGGGGCCATACGATTCAACGGGGACCATATAACATGGTCAAACGGGCTCAACGGAGCGCACAGGGTCATCATCTCCCTAAAGACGATGATCGACCCGAAGGATGTCGTGATCAAGCATGCGCTCGATATCGTCAATAACCCCAAGAAGGACGAAGACGGGAAGTTCATTGATCCAATCTGTCAACTAAGGATCGGGTACCGGGAAGTAAAGAAACAGAGGCGATGGTTTGTGCAGCTTGTGCTTGCTGGAAGGCCCTTGGTCAAGCGTCCAGTCAGAGTGGCAGAGGGTACGGTTGGCGTCACCATCGGAGTCCGCCACCTCGCGGTCGTCGCGCCCCGCTTCCACCTCGCTCAACTCCTCATCCTCGACGACTATATCACCGACCGGATGGTTCAGAACCAACGCTTGGAAGTGATCCGCGCCCGCGCCCAAGACCGTAGTCGGAGAGCCATGAATCCTGACGCCTTTGACGCTAAGGGCATGTATATCAAGGGCAAGCGAGCGAGGAACCGGAGCAACCGCTACCGCCGCCTTTCGCTTGACCGGAGAGAGTACAACCGGAAGGTCAACGAGCGGAAGAAGACGCACAGGAACACGTTCGCCCAGAGCATCGTCCGCTTAGGGAGGAGCGTTCACATACCAGACTTGCCCTACGCTAAGTGGCAGAAGCGGCGCGGGGGCGCGATGCTCGTCTCGACGCCTGCGGCCTTTGCAGAGAGTATCGTGAGGATCGCTAAGAAGCGCGGGGTTGAGGTCGTGATGATCGACTCCAAGAAGGCCAAGAACGCTCAGAGATGCCACCTCTGTAAGCGCATTACGAAGCGGCTTCCAAACAAGCCTGTGGTGGATCGTATGGCGTACTGCGAGTGCGGGCGTCCTGCGCTCCAACAACACGTCTATGCGAGCTTCCTGGCCTCTCAGAGCGGGGAAGACGGCAAGCTGGTAGGTCGGACCATAGAGAAGGATTGGGAAGCCATACGGGACAAGCAGGCCCAGGAGATGAACCTGGACCGCGTGGCCGGGTTCTTCGGGGATGCGTCCAAGGACACTGCGAGAGAAAGCAGCACTACGAGCAAGACGAGCGAGGTCGCGAGGAAAGAAGAACCAAAGGTCACTGCGAGAGTCAAAGAGTCAGTTTCCAAGAAGGCCCCGTCGAAGAAGACGGTGAAGAAGCTCCAGCCGACACGGAAGTAGGACGCTGCGAGAAGCAAGGACGATGCTGCGAGATAGCAACGATGGTGCTGCGAGTATTCCCTGGTACGCACTGCAAGAGGAAAGCGGACCCTGCACGGACGAAGGGGATAGGACCCTGCGAGAAATGGAATTGACGAACCCTGCGAGATCAAGTGGTTCATGGACTCTGCGGGTCAAACAGCATGAGTCAAGGTAACATACGCTCTTTGAAAACTGTATTTCGTGCTCTCAGCGTAAGCTGATGAGCTTCCCCAAGTGCGACGGAGCAATCCGTCCGTGGGCGAGCAGGCCCATAGGGATCGTGGCTTGGGGAATATGAACCGACGAGTCTGGTTTTCGCCAGTGCCCCGCGAGGGGATGGAGTCGGTCGCGGTTCGAGTCCGAATATGAACCGCGTTGGGCATGGGAGGTATAGAGCGCTTGCGTCTCTGAGGCCCATGCTGACCGTGGATCTTCTCGCGCTGTAAGGCGAAACATCGTGGTATCATTCAAAACACTGCGAGGCGAGTGACACCTCCATCATCGACGGAACGCTGCAAGTGCCGAAAGGCGTTGCGGGATAGAGACTGAACCAATTCGCTGCTAGTTGATGGTCAAGATTGCTGCTAGTAGCGGAGGTGCAAGAAAGCATTACATGATAGGCCTCGTTAGCCGCTGCGCGAGAGTCACTGTCATTTATGCCGCGCGTTGACGAATGCTGTGAGGATACACTTCCATTTACGCTGCGCGAATGAAGTGTAAATCACTGCGAGACAAGACCCCAACCGCTGCACGACCAAACGGATATCTGCAAGGTGACGAACTAACTTACGCTGCGAGTATAAATCGCCTAGCACTGCGAGGCCGTGCATTCGAGCACTACAAGGCCAATCGAGTAGCGGGTGCTGCGAGTTAGTGGTGACATTGCGCGTAGCCGTGGCAGTTGGACGTTGCGAGGCTGCGCGTGGTCTGCCACGACGGTACTGCGAGCAAGACGAACGAGGTGCTGCGAATAAAGGGCATAGACGCTGCGAGAGACAGGTCTAGCTGCTGCGCGGAAGAGAAGGGTTTGACATGCTCCCCGGCCTGAAGACCGAGGATTCTGCAAACTCGCTCTTGCGAGCGAGAAGCGCTTTCTGTTTCATCGAGTCGCCTAACGGCATCTCTCCACAGACGAACCGGGCATGCCCTGCCCTTTTGCGTTGGTTGGTTGCGAGGAAGGCGATCCGCTTGGTTCTCGCTGATCGCTATCTTGCGATAATGCTACCACAATTCGGAGACATTCCGATCAAGACTTGTGGTCCTTTGATCCCTGGGCCCTATGGGCCATCGGGACGTGGCTTATATCCCCGCCCTGAACGACGGGGCTTTACGCCACTTTTGGTAAATACTGCAAGCACGTCTATAGATTCGTTGTGCTCTCCTGTAGGTAGTTTTTGTAAACGTCAATCATCCAGTTTGATTCATGCACCATGAGGTCATCCGAGCAGCAATACCGATAAACGTCCTTTGTCTCTTCAGAGACCACGGCAAGAATGAGGAGCCGCGCGTTCAACGGTTGCGCGTCGATCCATCGGTGGAGTGCGTCGCGGTCGGTTGCGCGTCTAAGGACTTCCTCAATCGGGTCGTTCAATCAGGTCGTTCCTCCGTAAAATCAAAAATCTCAAGTTCTTCTTGGGATTGTTGCCGTATATCGGAATAGTCGAGGTTTCCATCGAAGTATTCCATGAGTGCCTTCTCATCGTTAATGGCAATAGCGTCGGGAACCTTGACATCGACTCCATTAAAACGATATTCCAAGACACCAGAGATGGAGATGGTGCGGGTCATAGTTTCTGTAGCCCCTTCGCCTCGAAGATGTTGGAAATGCCATCAAGTGCAACCTGTTGCATGTCGGTCCCCTCGTTTGCCGCGAACGCGCGGAGCCGCAACCACTGCGGTCGGGTCAACCGAATCGTGAGTGCCACCTTCTCCCCGGTGGCTTTTTTCTTGCGTTCTGGAGCCGATTCCTCGGGAGTGGCTGTAAAGGCCTCTAGGCCAGTCGGCTTCGCCTTGCTCATATAGCGATCCGGTCCTTGATCCATTCCCAGAAGAGCATGATCTCCTCGGAGGCTCGCCCGTTCGGATCGAACTCGGTTACCGACCGACCACTTGCTATAGCGCGGGAGTAGGCTCGTCGGTCGGTTATGACCATCGAGGCCACCAGAAGGTCATGCTTTGCGAGAGCCTTCCGTGCTTCGAGGGTCTCCGGTGCCCGTGCTGGACAAGCACTCAGGATGATCGCAGAGGGTCTCTTTGAGGCCTTGGCGATCTTGATGGCCGCGCCAACGGCCTTCAGGTCAAACGCGGTTGGCCGACAGGGCAAGAGCACGAGGTCTGCTTCTGCGACCGCCTGCGCTGCGGTGGAGTCCGCATGCGGGGCCGTGTCGATGACGACGAGGGTGATGATGTCAGAAGTCGCCGCTTCGAGAATCTCCTTGATCTGCGTAGGTGCCGCTGAGAGCACGATAGGAGAGCCAAGGTGGCGCTCGTTCTTCCGGGCCTCTCCCCAGGCCATAGCAGAGGCCTGGGGGTCGGTATCGACGAGTAAGACCTGCTCTCCACTCGCTTGAGCGGCGACTGCGATGTGAACCGCAAGGGTCGTCTTCCCAGAACCGCCCTTCTGTCCTAAGAATGCGACGACTTTCGGACGTATAGAAGTCACGGCTTCAAGACGCCTTGGCGTCCATCGGACGGGTTGAACTCAGCGTCGAAGAGGTCATAGCACTGGTTCGCGGAGAGCTTCAGGTCGTCGGCCAACTCGCTGATCTTCTGCCGAATGTTGAGTTCATGGGTGAGGAGCAGGTGAGCGGCAACCCGTCGATCCTCGTTGCTGACCCGGTTCCTGGTATCCAGGAGCGCCTTCTGGACCCGCTCGCAGTCTCTTCGACTTCGCTCGTAGTACAGGAGGTCTTGCGCCATGCTGTTCATGGCGTTTGGGCCGGATTCTCCGTGTAGTCCGGTCGAGGAGCGCCGTCTGCCGTCCGGGTGATCGTGACGTTGGCCCACATGCCAACCTCTCGCACTTTGCGGAGGAGATAGGTCTTGTCCGGGCCGTCTGGGAGCGCTTCCATAAGGACAGCGGCATAGTCGCGCGTCGCGAGGCGAACCTTCTTCATAAGCTCGTTCCCGACCGCGTTTGGCTTGAGGTACTCGAAAGTCGTTGGATGTAACATGCGTCTAGACTTCTGTACGTCTAGACTTCTGACCTTCAGGGCGTCTCAAAGCCCTTGACATGGATCATGGTTTCGTGGTATCATGGTTTCACCGCTCGCCACAGAAAGAGGGTACCGATATGCTCGGCTCAAGGCTAACGTCTCAGATAATGAAGTTCGACAGCCGACCAAAGGCCGATGTTCTACTTATCGAGGTCCGCACTGGCGGAAGTGGCGGCGGCGGAATCCCGAAGACCACCGACTTCACAATGTGGAGAGCCGACGCTCAGAAGCCATGGAGCGAGTTGCCGCCTCAAGCATACCTCGGGGCCGCATAGCATGACGATTGAAACCGCGTCAGACGACGAGGCCAACGTCGCCTCAGTGCTCCTCTCTGATGGAGCCGATTGGCATGCAGTACAGAGCCATTCGTTCTGCTTCGTTGAACTGAAGCACCAAGGGAAAGGGTTCTCGTTTAGAGAGCTAGTTGGCCCGAATAACCCGACAGAGATGCTTACCGAAGGACCAATAGCCACGCTACTTGCATTACGAAGGAGAATCAGAGTATGAGCACCGTTAAAGGGTTCATAGGAACCTGTGAATATAATGGGTGGAGGAAGAACCTTTTGGATTTAAGGAAGATCCTGCCAACGGAATTAGTCTTGAGGATCGCAAGTAAGAAAGGAATCCAATTCCCAAGGAAAGCCGCCGAAGATTTTCTCCGTTTTCTTGACGCCAACCGTCAAGAGGTTGAGGAAAGATACGGCCAACTTTGCAAGGATGAGTACACTGCATAATCTGTTAGTCTAAGCAACCCGACAGAGATGCTCACCGAAGGACCAATAGCCACGCTACTTGCTTTAAGAAGGAGAATGAGAGTGTGAGAAAGTTTACCGTAGAGTTCGATCCAGAAGTTGAGAGTCTTTTAGACTCAATAGCACAAGCACGCAAATGCTCAAAGGTTGATGTTGTGCGCCATGCGTTGAATGTTTATGCTTTTCTAGAAGAGAAAGTGAGGCACGGCGGGGACATCTTCTTCACCGAAAAGCCGGATGGAGAAAAGGGTCGGTTTGTTTTAGGTGATTGAGGAGAAAAGTGAACCAGCCATTGTTACATCGCAGCTTATTCGACAACCACGCTTCCACGTAAGCGACGTTCGAGTAAGCCTCGCCTACACGCTTCTCCTGGCCGTAGCTACAGTGATCGCAGTTAAGGTCTACTTTGCGGAGAGAATGGGATTCCGTGATATGTGCACCCTAGACCAACTGTTCGATCCGATCATTGCATTCACCGGAGGATCAATCACCGCGATTATCGGATTTTACTTCGGAGAACGCGGAAGATGAATACACGAAAGCGCAAAGCACTCGGGGATCTCGTAGGAATTACGATCCGATTCACTCGTCCTCAATGGGAGAACATTCACAAACTCTCCGTAAAAGAGGGCCTCAGTATCCAGCAACTTACCATTGAGGGGTTGTCCCTTATTTGCAAGAAGAAAGGCACTGAACTATGAGCCAGCAGGATTACTCTCCGACAATGCGCGTCAAGAAGCGCAACGGGAACCTCGAAGCCGTCGATGTCAACAAGATCGTTAAGGCAGTATCGAGATGCTGCAAGGGATTGAGCTACGTTGATCCGCTCCGCGTTGCCACGAAGACCATCAGCGGCCTCTACGACGGAGCTACCACGGTCGAGTTAGACCTGCTCTCGATTCAGACGGCGGCGCTCCTCACTACGGAAGAGCCGGGATACTCCATGCTCGCCGCGAGATTGCTCTCAAACGTCATTCAAAAAGAAGTTGAGAACCAAGAGATTCAATCGTTTAGTCAGTCGATATCCCATGGATACACCCAAGGGCTCATCTCAGAGCACCTTTCTTCCTTCGTCGATATGAACGCACGGAAGCTCAACGCCATCATTGAGGAGTCGAAGGACGATCTCTTTGAGTATTTCGGAATGCGTACCGTATATGACCGTTATCTTCTACGAGACCCAAAGACAAGAGCCGTAATCGAGACACCACAATACTTCTTCCTTCGCATTGCCTGCGGATTAGCAAAGACGCCAACCGAAGCAAAGGAGTGGTACGAGCTATTCTCCTCACTTGACTACCTTCCAAGCTCTCCGACGCTCTTCAATGCGGGTACTCAGAACCCACAGCTTTCCTCATGCTTCCTTTTAGATTCACCAGAGGACGACCTTTCTGCGATTTACCAGAAGTACACGGACACCGCACTTCTCTCGAAGTTCTCCGGCGGTATCGGAATCAGCTTCAGTCGAGTTCGTTCGCGTGGATCGTTGATCCAAGGCACCAACGGCAAGTCGTCGGGGATCGTCCCATTCATCAAGACGCTCGATGCGTCGGTGGCAGCAGTCAATCAAGGTGGCCGTCGCAAGGGGGCCGCATGTGTCTACCTTGAAACCTGGCACGATGACATTGAAGAGTTCCTTGAACTGCGAGATAATACAGGTGAATACGCGATGCGTACTCACAATCTCAACCTTGCAAACTGGATACCGGACCTTTTCATGGAGCGTGTCGAGAAAGACGAGCAATGGTCCTTGTTCGACCCGAAGATCGTTCCGCATTTCCCCGACCTATATGGAAGTGCTTTCGTGGAAGCCTACCTCGACGCAGAAGCTAAGGGGATTGCACACCGTCGTGTATCAGCACGAGACCTCTATTCAAAAATGATGCGTACCCTTGCTCAGACCGGGCAAGGATGGATGTGCTTCAAAGACCGATCAAACGCAACATGCAATCAGACCGGGAACGGAGAACGCGTCCACCTCTCCAACCTCTGCACCGAGATCCTGGAGGTAAACTCTAGCCAACATACTGCCGTCTGCAATCTCGGTTCAATCAACCTCCGCAATCACGTTGAGGTCAAGGACGGAATAGCGTTTGGCTTTGACTTTGGAAAGCTCGCTCGCACGGTGAAGAATGCCGTTCGGCAGCTTGATCGCGTCATTGATTCGACCATCTACCCGATACCTTCGACTCACTCATCAAACAAGGAGTGGAGACCAATTGGACTCGGGCTCATGGGATTACAGGACGTGTTCTTCCAACTTGGCTTCGCGTTTGATTCGACGGAAGCGCGGTTACTTTCCACTCGCATTTCGGAGGAGATATACTACCATGCTCTCTCCACAAGCTGCGATCTTGCAGAAGCGAATGGTCCTCATCCAAGTTTTCCGTCAACTCGCACTGCTAAAGGCGACCTACAATTCGACCAATGGGACATGGTTAGCCCCTCGATGGACCCTGACCTATGGATCAAACTCCGCGAACGAGTTACCGACCTCGGGCTCCGCAACTCACTTCTCATCGCAATAGCTCCAACGGCAACCATCGCCTCCATTGCGGGATGCTATGAGTGCATCGAACCAGCCGTCTCCAACCTCTTCAAGCGCGAAACCATGTCGGGGGAGTTCCTTCAGATCAACGGCTACCTCGTCGAGGTGTTGAGAACGCATGGCCTATGGAATGAGGCTATTCGTTCGAAGATCATCACCGGAGACGGATCAATCCAGCACATCGAAGAGATTCCAGAAGATGTTCGCCTTCGGTTCCGTACCGTGTGGGAGATCCCACAGAAGGCGCTCATCGACCTCGCGGCATCGAGAGGAGCGTTCATCGACCAGAGCCAATCCCTCAACCTTTTCGTCGAGAGTCCAACCATCAGTAAGATTTCCTCGATGTATATGTACGCATGGAAGAGCGGCCTGAAAACCACGTACTACCTGCGCTCGCGACCCGCTACGTCAATCAGGAAGACCACCGTCGCAACGGGGACGATTCAGAAAACCGAAGATCCCGCAGTCATAGCGGCCTCGTTACCACTCCACTTCACCGACCCGATGCAAGAATCGAAAGAGAGCCTGCTCAAGTCCCTGGCCTGCTCATTAGAAAATCCCGAGACTTGTGAAGCCTGCCAATGATGACAAAGGAAGAAAAAGAAGACTGCTTCGGTCCTCGGGACTTAGCGATATGCGCGACGTGTAGACATGAGGGCATGTTCCATTCAGACGGGAAATGCCACTACCTCGTTGGTGGAATAGAATCTCAGTCGGTATTTTTCTGCGAATGCACTTACGGGCTAGATGACAAAAAGGAGACAACATGAACATTGATAAGAATGGAATTGCAGAATATGAAAGATGGTTAGCGGATACGCGCGATACCATTGAGCGGCGCTCTCAGGACGCGGAGAGCGACCGAGTAAAGTGGCTCAGTATGGAAGAAGTTCGCGCCAAGCTGAATGAGTCGCGACGACAGAGAGACATCGAAGCCGCAAAGGAAGAATCAGCATGAGCACACTTCTTGACCCAGGGTTCGAGCTAACGCTCCGCCCGATGCGGTACCCTCAGTTCTACGACATGTACCGCGACGCCATTGCGAATACGTGGTCCGTTGAAGAGATCGACTTAGCCAGCGACATTACCGACCTACGCAACAGGCTCTCTCCGGGGGAGAGCCACCTCATCAAGCGGCTCGTGGCCTTCTTCGCGACGGGCGATACCATCGTCGCCAACAACCTCGTGATCAACCTTTATAAGCACATCAATGCTCCAGAGGCGCGGATGTATCTTTCTCGTCAGTTGTTCGAGGAGGCACAACACATACAGTTCTACCTAACACTGCTCGATACATACGTTCCAGACGAAGCCGAGCGGGCAGAAGCCTTTTCAGCGATTGAGCATATCCCCTCATTGAAAGCGAAGGCGGCTTTCTGCTTCAAGTGGATCGACTCGATTCAGCATATCGACCAGATCAAAACAGACGCGGATCGTAGAGACTTCCTCATGGTCTTAATCTCCTTTGCGGCGGCGGTCGAGGGGCTGTTCTTCTTCGCGGCTTTCGCCTACGTTTACTTCCTTCGGTCGAGGGGGTTCTGTAATGGATTGGCGGCGGGAACGAACTGGGTATTTCGCGATGAAAGCTGCGTGCTTCCAGACACTCAAGTGCTTACTCCGTATGGATGGGTAAACTTCCCAGATTTGTCGGAGGGGGAGATCATTGCCCAATTTGACTTAACGACTAGCGATATCTCGTTTGTAAAGCCAATAAGACTACTCTCAAAGCCGTACAACGGTAAGATATACCGCTTCTTTAACCGAAAAGGCGGTATAGATCAGGCCATAACGCAGGACCACGATATGGTTCAGAAGTGGGACTATCAATTAACGTGGTCAAAGGTAAAAGCCTCTGATATGAAATTGAACGGAAAAAAGCAAATTCCGGTTGGCGGACAAACGACAGTATCAGGGCGCGATCTTCTTCCATTTGAACAGTTTCTAATAGCACTTCAGGCAGATGGATCGTTGCCAGGTTGGAGACATAACGGTAGCCGCTGTGGCACTGTGCCTGTAACCTTTTCCGGTTTAATAAAGGTACGAAAAAAGGATAGGTTAGAACAAATCCTGGCAGATCTTAGATGGAAATACGTGAAAAGCGGAATAGAGAGATCGACGTATAGGGTATCGGTTCCAGTAGACTTCCCTATCACAAAGGATTTTTCTGCATGGGTAGATCCATCTAATCGTTCTCTTGCGTGGTGCAAGTCGTTTGTTGACGAAGTTTCCAGGTGGGATGGTCATATACACATGGACGGGACAGGAACCGTAGAATATTCGACCACAATCGAGGCTAACGCTGACGTTGTGCAGACGGTGGCTCTTTTGTCTGGTAAGAATGCCTCGAAAAACAAGATCGTCGATGACAGAAAGGAAACCTTTAGTGACTGCTTCAAAGTAATTATAGTTGACCGCACATCGGTAAGTTGCAATACACTTCAACAAGAAATAACGGATTATGAAGGAATGGTGTATTGCGCGACAGTCCCGACCGGGGCAATTGTAATCCGTCGAAACGACAAAATATCAATCACAGGAAATTGCCACATGAACTTCGCCTTCTCGGTGGTGGAGACGATACGTGCTGAGCATCCTCACCTCTTCGACGAAGCCCTAGAGAAGCGGGTCCGACTCATGCTTGATGAGGCAGTCTCAGCGGAGGCCCTCTTCACGGAAGACGTGCTCGGGAAGGGAATATCGGGTTTTCCGATTTCCGACATGAAGCAATTTTTAGAATTTACAGCAGATCAGCGGTTGGCTCAACTTGGATATTCGCCAAGCTATGGGGTGAAGAATCCTCTGGATTTTATGATTTTACAGGACGTAAGTGAACTCACGAACTTTTTTGAGAGGCGAGTTACCGCATACAGTACAGGGGTCACAGGAACCGTGCGCTTCGATGAAGCATTCTGAACAGGGTAAAAACCAAGCGTAAGAGCAAGGGGCCTGACAATCGAAAGACTGCCAGGCCTCTTGCTATCGTCATCCGTTATATCGGCTTTGGACATCTCCAAGGCTGAGTACGGCACCACGGCGGCGGCGGCGGCGGAGGGAGAGGTCGGCAGAACGGACGCGGATCTCGAACAAAACAGGGTGGATGAATTGGTCCTGGCTGATGGATGCCAGGAGGTAACGGTTGCGGATTGAGGTCATGCGGACCAGAATCCGCGAAGGCGGCTCCCGATGAAACCAGGAGGAATGCGCCCGCTGCTATGACAGAACGAATGAGCCTAGAAGACAAGTGGTTCTACCAATCTCGGTGCCAGCAAAGAAGAGCACCGCGAAGTGTCTTTACCCACTCGGCGGACAAACTTCCCCACTAGGCCTATCCGTTGCCACGATACTGAGCTTGAACGCGGGCGTCTTCTTGGCGGGCGTGTACTTGCGGCAATCGCAACTCACTCCGAGACAGTGGGTAGAGTGAGGGTTCTGGTACGCATGACTGCCGCGCGAGTGGGCGCAGACGCACCTTGGGATGTTCCTCACCCCTTGATCGACAGACTGAGGGCGCAGGTGAAGTGCTGCCCGCTCTTCGACGTGTAGACGACATCAGCAATCTGGGTCGTCGCCCCTGACTCAATCGCTGCTGAGAGCGCTGCGTACTTCGCTAGCTCTGCTTCGAGTTGCGCGAACGCACCACCGGGAACGTAAGACCCGACAGAAGCAAGGAGCGTCTCAACCCCGGCCACCACAGAGTTGACGCTCTCTGGGGTGTAGTTCTGCGTTTGGACGAGAGCCTTCGTCTGGTCAAAGAGGCCAATGGCCGATTGGATCGTTGTGAGCCCGGTAAGGTTGAACGTCTGCGCGAGGTTGCCAAGGATGTTGGAGAGGTTTGGGATCAAGCTGAGTTGTGGAAGAGCGATGGTCGCCGGTGCGGGGGCAGTGGGCACGGTGGCTGCGTGGGCGGTTGGTGCAACTGCGGGAGTGGTCAAGGGGGTCTCTCTTTCTTTAAGTTGGTCTCGTTCTCAGCGAATTGCTTCGTCGTGTGTGTCGAGCTAACGCCGAGTCAAGGTTAGTGGCCGTTCGGGATACCTCTTCCGGTCTTCCGCCCTGCTCGGCCCCATAGGGGCCTTGGATAGCGCGACGCTATCCACAGGGCTCCAGACACTCCAGAGGCATACCTCACGGTATCGTAAGCGGGGTGCTACGCCCAAGCTCTTCACGCGCCTTCGGCGCGTCTGGGACGGATGTGTCAAAGACACAAACGACGGGGTTGGACGGGAACGGCTGTCCTTCGGATTCGCCGAAAGCGCGGTGTGAGAATTGGGAAGAGAAGGGAAACGTGGATTTTAAGCACAACCGCTATCAACATAAGGCATGACGTCATGCTCTATGTTGATAAGTCTTATGATTTTATGTCATAAGACTGGAGGTATGTGTGAAAGGCTATTTAGTGAATGAAGACACGGGAGAAGCAGTTCGCCTGGTATCCAAAGGACCTCGCAAACAGGGTAAGCAAGTAGGGAGGACGAGGTGGGATATGCCATTCACGACAGCCTTTCTTACTCCTGGTGATGAAATTACTTCAGATTTTAGCGGCGAAGAGGCTCGTGTCTTTCTGCACCTCTTCTGGACGGTCGGTTGGAACAATGAGTGGAGTCTGCTAAACCAGCAGACGATTGCCAATCGGGTGAAGATGCACCAGTCGCAAGTCTCCCGCGTTCTCGCTTCGCTCACGCAGCGACAGGTCATCGTCAAGGGAAAGAAGATCGGCAGTAGCCATGCTTACCGGCTCAACCCTGAGCTTTCTTGGAGAGGACATATGGCCGACTATGATGCCGTGCGCGAAGCGACACCGAGCATGATTCGGGTAGCCGCCCAAACTGGTCAATAAGAGGTTTACTTGAAGCGGGTCGGCGGTTCCATGGGCGGGTTCGTTACTGCTCCGAGTGCTCGAAGGAATGAATGTCCTCGGTGCAGTTCAAAAGTAGTCACCGTGCCGGAGACGGCAAAGGTGATCCGGTGCATCTCTGATGGGTGTGGATGGCGCGGCTCTCTTCGCATGCGCGGAAGCGGGCAGTCATCAAAGAAAAGAAGAAGAAACCGCAGCAGCAATCTCCTCAAGATCGGATGAGATAAGTCGGAAACCGGGTCCAACTATAGCTTCTGAGCCATCAAGTTCAGCTTATATTCATGGATGCGGGCGCGGAGCTTGTTGCCGTTCTCGACGGCCTCTTGCTTCGTGATCGGGATGTCCGACGCAGTGAGGCGAGCCAGGTCCCAACGGGTCACCCCGTCGAGCGTCTGGTCGAGGATGAAGTAGCCATCGAGGATCGCGGCCTCGCCATGCGTCATCACGAGTTTGGGATCGGCAGAGTCGATACCGTACTTGAGGCAGACCACCGCGCTACACGCGCACAGGGTCTCAATCTCCTCCAGGGTGATCGGGCTCTCCCCGAAGTTGCTTGGGGTAGCGTTGGTCATGGAATCGACGCAGATCCCGAAGGCGTTGCCGTTCCTCTGGTACGTGTGCTCCGCGTACCCGCTTTGAGGTGGCTCGGTCGCATTTAAGCGCGGGCCAGTCACGACGTTGCAGATCCAGGCCTTATCAGTGATCCGTAGCGAAATGACGGCGTTGTATTCGTAGAACGATCCGAAGTAGCCTGTTGCGCTCCAGTGAAGGTAAAGATGCTTGATGGATTGGCCCGCACCGAGCACTGGCAACTGCATACCGAACTCAAAGGAGACGCCGAGCGCTGCCTTATCAAGAGGGGCGTTAGTGAGAAGGTTCATTCATAATACTTTCGTATGGAGCCAATAGCGTTGACGGAGTGCTAGAGAGAGTGCAGTTGAGCTTCTTTTTTTGACTTTTCACTACTGAAGTGAAGTTAGAAAGAGAGATACTTGTCTTGTGGTCTGGAGCATTTAAGAGTTCGCTTGACAAGAGCATAAGGTTGTCGTCAATGCGAGATTCCGAAATACATTGACTTGATAGTAATTGCGCGAACGCTCCCGTCTTTCGATCCCTTAGTTTAGAGTTCTCGTTTACGAGAACTCTAATTTGCTTTTGCTGAACATTGAGGTCTTCTTGGAACGCGTATATTCTTTCAAAGCACAATGTTCCGCCGACCGCAATGATGAACCATGGGAGATAGGCAACGACTCGTTGAAGGACACCAGGACTAGACATAGGCTCTTTCTATGGGTGACACTTGAGCATTGACTGACCTTTGAGGATTTGATTATAGAAGAGAGAAAGAGAACTTCGACCTTTCTTCGCTTCCTCTGTCAACCCTGAGTGGGCGCTATCGCTCGTTAGGTCATGTGCCAGGCTTTCTAAATATCCATCAGTGCGATATTCTCCAAGACATTGCTGGAGTACAGCTTTGCTAAGAATGTCGGCCCGTGCGACCCTCAAATGCTCGTCTTCATTCAAGACCTTAGCGAGAAGAGCGGCTCTTGTAACGCGCAAGTCGGCTTCCGTATTGACCGCTTTAGCGAGAATTTTCGCCCTCGTAATTCGAGCCTCTTCGTTCTCCCTCAGTATATTGGTCGCAATCTGAGACCGAGACTTGCGAATGTCCTCGTCTATGAGTATTCGCTTGGAAGTCAACACTTGCTGCTCGTGCAACTGAGCTTGAATCTGTTCAAGGCTAATAAACGAAAGAGTACCTCCAGCCATGACAATGAACCAAGGCAGAAAAGCCATAGCCTCTCTGAAGATCCTATGTTCAGTGAATGGACTCATAAGTTACGTCTTCTTCCGTTGAAGCTCAGAGCACCTCAACTTTACTTGATCATCCTTGACTTCTTTTGCAAAGTCTGCAAGAGCGAGCTTCGATTTGAGATCGAGCACCCGAGACGACAAAAGATCGCTTCCAAGCACAGAGAGCTTGTCATCGACATTGTATTCTTCAAGACACTGCTTAAGGAGGGAGCGGTTGAGTGTAAGCGTCCCGTCAAGGGTGAGTTTCTCGTTTGTCTTGACTTGCTGTGCATTCAGAAGTTGTTGTGCATGAAGTACGTTCTGGAGTCCCTCAAGGCGGACAAAACCAATCGTGCCAGCAAAGAGGATGATGAACCACGGAAAGAGTGCTAGAACTAATGGCATACGACGAGTAATCTCTTCATTCATGGATCGACTTTCCCTTTTGGAAGAATCACTGAAGCCAAGCTGTCCCATCTCGAAATTCCCATCATACATGCAAAAAGGAAAAGGAGGTATGGCCTATCTATATGGGCCACGAATGTTTCCCAACATACTCCTCCTAGACCTGAAATTCTAATAATTCGTGATATTCCACCATCGACCATGCTCCAGTTCATAGGGGGGGGGGTCCTATCAATTCAGCGAAATTGCAATCTTCAATATCCTATTGCTATCCAAGACACCGTTGCTGGTGAGTACCCGTTCAAAGTTAATTGGAAAGTAGATCCGCTTATATTATTCACTTGAACATGGACGGTAGCGGTAGTACCAATGAAAATACTACTAGCGATAACTTGATAGGTACTAACCCCGGTGAATACGGCGAGGCCAGATAGATTGACGTTTTGATTATTCGTATTGACAAGAGTCTGACCAGTGACTATTTTAAGGGTCGTGCTTATATTGGTACCTGACTGAGAATAGACAGGCGGAATCGCTCCGCCCTTCTGGTTAAGCGAAACCGAGAAAGTATTCCCGCTTTTGTATGCAGTAATAGTGTTGTCAGGAGAGTTTATTCCTAGAGCAGACAGGGCAGGGCTGGCGGAAAGGGTTACCGTCCTTCCGCTCCTTGAGGCCGACATTGTACCATCGGTGCAAATAATTGACGTTGCTATTGTTGAGGGCAGGGTAAGGTTTAACTGTCGAGGGACAGGTTGAGTGATGTTTACGCTAAAATCAGAGGAGATATACGAACTGACGACACCAGAATTGAGATATATCTCAAGGACGCTTCCTGACTGAGCATAGAGAACTGATCCGTCAGAGGAATAATTCGTGACAATGGGGGTGGTTCCGACAATGAAGCTAGAGGCAACGACTGGCCCAGGTACGTTAACCATAGCTGACCCGTTTGCCGATGGACCGAAGTTGTAGTTTGTACCGTCGAAATACAGATACGCTGAAGCGCTGTTCCCAAGGTAAGCAACCCCTGACGGCCCGTTGCGCTCGAAGATGCCATCTCCAATTTGACCGAATGCGGCAGAGTTGCCAACGTGGAGGATACCATTCGAAATCGTTGCGTTTGTGCCATAGACAGAGGACGATCCAGCGGGAACGAAACCACTTGAGCCAACGTATCCCCAAGTTCCTAAAGGCCCAAAAACGACTGATGCGAGGGTTACGCAGTCATAGCCAAGGTAGATGGTGTTCCCTGGAGCCAGAGGAGCAAGGATGACGTTATTCGAGGTATCAACGCGGATGCCAGGAAGCGTCAGTCGTCCACCAGAGGAGAGGATCTGTAACCCAGAGACGACCGTAGCCGCCCCGGTAAAGGTCTTGCTTCCAGCAACAGTCTGATTCGAGGTGAGGTCAACGAAGCCAGCAACGCCAGAAAGAATCTGTGTCTGGGCATTCGTGAGAAGAACGACGATGTTCGATGAAGTGAGAGTGGTTGTAAGTGCTGGTACGATGATCCTAGCAAGAGCTACCGAGCCTGATGGGCCAGCGGGATCAAGCGGAGTCGAAGCTGCCGTCCCGGTGACGTAGGTGTATGTCAGAGCTTCCGTAGCGGAGTAGATGTCCCCGGTCGAGGTAGTGATCGTGCTCCCAGAAAGAGTGGCAAGCTGCCCGCTCGTGCTTGATAGGATCTGAGTCTGCGCGTAGGTCCCGTAGATGATGTCGTGTCGCGGGTTGGTTACGTCGGCTGTTGGAACCGTGAACAACTGCGTTGGAATAGTATCAACAAGACGTGGCCCGGAAGCGGAATTGAGAAGGACCTTTTGACCGCCACTCCCACCAGCCGTTATCGTCATGCCGCTTGTAGCAACCACAGTAAACGGTGCGTCCATCGTGTTTGCCGAGAGGATGCCTAGCAGACCAGCTATTGACGAGCCAACGAGGTTGCGCGATGCGTCCTGAACCGCTTGCATCGAGCTTTGAGTAACAAGCTGGCCTGTTTGATAAGCGGGCTGGAGGGTCGAAGCCATAACTACCTCACGAAATGTACTGCGCGTAAATTGGAATACTTCCGATAGCCCGCGTTGACTCTACCGCTTGTTGAACGAGTGGCGGAATCTCGTCTCCGGTTAAGATGATTGCAACTCCAAGGGCGAGGAGGTAGGTATCAAGCTCAAGGTAGCGATGGTCAAGAAAGAAGGCGTCAGTAACGTCTGAGACAGTAGGTAGCGTAACGACGAAATATGGAGCCAAGTAACCGAGCGTGTTCATAAGCGCAAAGTTGCTTGCGTTATCATCGCATACGATTGTCCCTGAGTTCCCAAGGGTCTGCCACGCAGCATTCGTTGCGGCGTTCAATGCTGCTCTGGTTGCAACATTGCCGCTGATTGCTACGAGTCCGCGCTGCATGAAAGCCGCGTCCGTCTCGCTCGTCTCCTTGACGAAGGTCGGACCAAGGAAGTCTTGAAACCAACTTACGAGGGAAGCCCCAGAGCAATTTCCAAGACGCCCTCCAACCGTAATCTCTTGCAAGAACGTATCGAGACCTGGAACAGAGACACCACCGATTAACCCACCTTCACCGAGCGGCGCTGAGAACGAGTAGGCCAAGTTATAGGCCATCCCGGTTGTCCCAGGAGGCCCTGAGTTGCGATACTCCTGCTCGTTCCATCCTCTCGTCCAGTACGCCACCTGCTTGGCCGCGTAGCCAAGCGTTGATGAGTTAGGCGAGCGGTAGCCGGTTACGGTGACCGATTGAGAGGTAATACCAAGGGTTCCCGTGGTGAAGGAGGTCACTGGATCGGGAGCCTGCTGCCCGATCCAGTTGATGACGTATGCGGTATCCTCGTCTAGGTTGAGGGTCGCCACCCCGCCAACGCCAAGGAACCCACTCCCAACGAGACTTGATGGGATCTGAGGATCTCCGACAAAGTAGACCTGATACTGCGATCCCGCCGCCACCGGATCAATCCCGGTCTCGTCGTAGAAGGTGAAGGCAACTGGACCGAGGCTGACATTGTGGCTTTGAACCGAAAGCGTGTACGTATTGCCGAGCGTGTCAGCAAACTCAACGAGGTACCCCGTGCCTGGTGAGGTGTTCGTGATGCTGAACGTGGCGCGAGCCCCGAATCCAACACTCGGGCTGATGACGGCTCCGGTTGAGACGACGAAGCTCGGCGTGATCGTTCCGGAGTAGCCAATCTCTGAAGCTGCAATGACGATGGTCGAGGCAGACCTCGGAGAAGTTACTACGGCGGTCAGAGTGCCAAGGATCGTCACGGAGAGCGTGGCATACGTTCCGTCGCTCGCTGTTACGGTGATCGTCGTGCTACCAACGGAGACCGGCGTTAGGGTGTAGGTGACCGGGCCAGGAGCGGAACCACCACCCGAGATTGATACGATGTCAGATTGGCTCGACGATACGGAAAAGGCCCCTGTGTCTCCAACGCGAGAGACGGTGAACGTCTGAGGAGTCGAACCGAAGGCAGTGATAATGCTATTGGTCGATAGGACGAGACCAGCAATGACCGCGCCAACCGAAACAGAGACCGTAGCCGTCGCGCCATGGGAATCGTGAACGGTGACCGTTGCTGATCCCGCAGCGACTGGCGAGACGAATATGGAGCTTCCGCTGACCACCACGGTCGCTATGGATGTATTAGAACTTGTCGCGGTGTAGGGAGCCCCTAGAGCAACCTGGCTAACGGTAATGGTCTGTGGGGGGCTCGTCGTATGGGAGAACGTAACCGTTGACGGAGAGAGCGAAAGGGGCGTTGTTGCAAATCCTGAAACAACGAGAAGTCTCTTCGCTACCCCGGAAAGGACAAGGCTCTGATGATAGAGAGCCTGTCCCGAGATCGTTATACTGGAGGCCGTCGTCGCTAGACCGTTAATAATGATCGTTGGAGTAGTAGCAGTCCCAGAGAGAACGAGGGTCTGAGGAACCGAGGCAACGCCACTAACAACGATGGACTGAGCCATTGGTGGTTCTGCGACGCCAGAAACGACAAGGCTTTGAGGAGTATTTACTGTGCCGCTAATTACGAGACTTTGCGGCATGAGTTATCCTCCAGAAACGTCTATTTGAAAGGCACCAGGAGCGATCCCTTGTATCCAAAAAGAATTAGAAGGACCACTTACAGAACAACTTGTACCGTATGTACCTCCTTGCGTCGCGCAAACTGATACAATGCTTTGATAAGGGGTAGGAACTGTAACTGAGAATGACCCGGTGAAGTTCGTTTCAACAATGGAAAGCTGCATACCGTCAGAAAGGCCACTACCGATGAGGTCTACTGCCGATGGGTAGGCGGTTAAGGTGCCATACGACGATTCAATTGGATTGATAAAAAGAAGAACAGAAAGGCCAATGAACGTGCTGTTACTACCTCCCCAAGTGCATGATGCCGTCACCGCTGTTGAGGTGCTAGTAGTCAAAGGGCCAGAGGCTACAAAGGTGGCGCTGTAGCCATTATTATTGCTATAGTTGCTGTAATTTGAAGTGTCTTGAACGACTGCGAGGAAGCGTCCAGTCCATCCAGAGGTCAGGCCAGTTGGCGATCCGGTATTACTTGGATTCAATTGCTGAATAGCAAATAGTGCTATCGGCAGGCAACCTATGTATGTTGGGATTGACTGAATTCCGCTAGTCGATCCAGCCGTAGCCAACGAAGCTGACGGATACTTTGTAAAATATCCGTTAAACGGGGATACTATGCTCGCGCCTGATATATTAAGTATGGAAACAATTAACGCTTCCACCGGAGAAGCGACAAAGGAATAAGTAGACGGTTCTGATCCAGTTGCAATTTTCCAGAAAATAGTAAACGAAGGAGAATTGCTGACTGCTGGTATTAACTCATAAAGAGTCCACCCGGAAGGAGCAGAAAATGTCGATGCTCCATCAGATGTCGTAAAAGCGATAAGAAGATTTCCAGAAGCGATAGCTGTTGGCGCAGCAACCGTTACCGTTGCTGGAGTTCCGGTAAGACCATTATTCGCAGTGGAGGTTGATACGACAGAGACTGGCAAATCTCACCCTCCAGACACATTGACTTGAAAGGTCCCTGGAGTGAGTTCCTGAATCCAAAAAGAGTTACTCGGTCCAGCAATTGTGCAACTTGTTCCATACGTTCCGGTCTGGGTCGTCGCAACAGAGACGATGCTTTGATACGCAGTGGGAACCGCAACCGTGAAGTTCCCGGTATAACTCGTTTCTGTAATGACGACCTGTTGAGCAGCAGAAGTGCCAGGTCCGAGGATTGTCACGGAAGAGGGTACTGCCGCAAGCGTTCCATACGTCAAAGGATTGATGAAAAGCATTACGTTCAAGCCCGTGAACGCGCTTGAAGAACCGCCCCAAGTACAGGCCGCAACGACAGCGGTGGAGGTGCTTGAGGTCAACGGTCCAGCAGCGACGTAGGTCGCATCGAACCCGTTTGCATTTCCTGCGTTGGTGTAGTTGCTTGTATCCTGAACGACGTTGAGAAGCGTACTAGACCAGCCAGCAGTGAGGCCGGTCGGGTTCCCGGTATTACTTGGAGATAACTGATTAATGACGAAGAGCGCTATCGGCAAGCAATTTAAGACGGTCGGGATGGATGGAGTTCCACTCGTCGCACCAGCGGTTACGGCGGCAGTCGTTGTGTTTGATATGAAGTAGCCGTTGAATGGAGTTGTTTGGTTTATTCCAGACACGTTGAGCATAGAGACCAAGACAACGGACGAACTCGACGACGGCGTAAAAACGTAGGTACCAGGCTCTGATCCTGTCGCAATCTTCCAATAGATGCTGATTACAGGAGAGCCAGCAGTGGCCGGAATTGTTTGATAGAGCGCCCATCCAGACGGAGGAGTGATGGTTACGGATGAATTATACGTGGCTTCTGCAACGAGAAGGTTACCGGCAGTAATAGACGCCGGAGCAGTTACGGTTACGGTATCAGGGGTCGCCGTCAGGCCATTGTTGGCAGAGGACGTTGAGACAAGAGAAGCCGCCATAAATACTCCGTTGATAAAAGACGAGCAAGAACTAGGTTACTGTCAGAGTTGAAGTGCCAGCGACAAACTGAGTACCAGCCGTAGCGGTAAGGTCTGAAGTGCCGCCATTCATAGTGAACGACGATATATTCAAAGCTCCAGGTACCGACACGAGTACAGAAGAGACCTTCGCATAACTCAGCAGAGTGGAGGTGTTGGTAGAACTTAATCCGATAGAATTCACATACGCATTGTATGCCGCTTGCACGTTTGTAGCGAGGAGACCCGTGGAATTTCCAGGAAGTGCAAGCCAAGCGGGATCATGGATGATGGTTGCGGTTATCGGGACGACTTCAAGTGCTGGAGCAAGGACGACGAATGAGATCCCAAGAGCCTTTGTTACTTCAATTGCGCTCGTCACGGCGGCGATAACCGAATCTGGAGTCGTCGCGTCTGAGCCAATGATATTTACCCAGACGGTGAAGAATCCAGGAGTTGCAACGGTACCATTGTAGCCTTCTGAGATTTGGTACGTGAGGTTCGCTTGCGTACCGGCAATCGCAGTAAGGATAGCAAGACGAGTGGCCCACCGTCCAGATACGAACTCATTGACGAAACGAGCGTATACCGCCGCGTCGGTCTCTCCAGCGGTTCCATTGATGAAGCCTTGGGGATTAGTTACGGTGTACGCAGAGAGCGGAGTGGTCGATCCGAGACCAGAGACAAGCGCATTGATCGTCCCTGCTCCGACGTTGCCAACGGTCCCCGGAGTCTGACACTGTACCGTAACTGATACCGGGGTTGTCGTGCCTGCGGGAACGAGGTAGCCGCTCGCCGTGTACGAGCTTTGCGTCGAATCAGCCACGACGAAGAACTGCACGGGAGTTCCGGTACTTGTCTGTACGATGGTCCCTGTTAGGATATATTGATCGGTGGTCGATGCGGATGCTGGAGTGAAGGTTTCAGTCCCAACGGACTCAGTGGCTTGATCTCGGAAGACATTGAAGACGTTGACGAAGCTGTCAACGTCGGGAGAGTATTCATTGAGCGGGTTCGCACCGGAGACGTTTCCAGAAGTCTGTAACCGAGAGAAGTTGTAAACGTAGTTCAGATTCTGTTGGAGAATAAGAGCGCATAACCCGAACGCTCGCCACATGTTCCCGAGAGGCTCGCCTTCATCGTCTCGGACATTGATTAAGGATTGCGCGGCAAACGCCGTTGCCATGATTGCAACGAGTTCGTCTTGAGTGTAATTCGTGATTGAGGAGGTACTCACGAAGGAGGCCCTCCAGCAAGGCTATACGCAGGCGTTGTTACCACCTGTCCGTTTACCGTTGATACCGTGATCGAGATGGTAAGGTTATCAAAGCCGTCTGTTGCAATGGTGACGACCGGAGCAGGATTGCGGGAGATACCAGCGTCGTTTGACAGTTGATCAAGGATCGTTGATTGGAGTTGTTCAAGCAGGGCATCAGTCATAGTCGCATCGACAAACGCAGGAACTCCGGCTCCATAGTCGGGGAAAAAGAGCGAGTCGCCACGACTTAGTATATTTCCGTAAACGTCTTTGATCCTCGGGTTGGTAAAGAGCAATCTTTGCAAGCGCTGAATTGTCGAGGTCGCTTCGGCTTGTGTATCAACGGCCAGCAACAAGCTGCCTTGTGTATCAAATTGGAAGTCTCCACCATACTCAAGGTAGAGCGAGGCCAACTGTGGGATCGCCGCCATACTCTCTCCTCGGTTTTAGAATGGAAAATTAGCTTGCGTTGGCATTCGGAGCACCAGTTATCGCAGGGGGTGGAAACGTCGGTGAGGCAGTGTCGCCAGTTCCGCCTTGAACGCCAGAGTGGACGTGTGAAGCGGCCCAGGTGAGTAAGGCTGATAGATCCGAAACTCGGACAATAGCAAGGTCTCCGCCTATTCCGCTTCCACCAACCTGGATATAGGGACCACCACTAGGCCCGATGTTGATAACGGGTGCGGTGATCGAAGCTGCCTCGCTCGCCTCCATGGAGAGGTTCTGAGCGGTATGAGCCTCGGTTCCGGTAACGGTGTGAGAGGAAGAAGCGGCTGTGACGCTATGGTTGGCCTGAGCGCCGACCGCGACGTTCCCGGTGTTCTCGAACTTCTGAAAGCTCTTGGTTGCCGGGTGAACGTACCAGTATTCGCCAGCCGGAGCACCGGGCGAGTCGTCGGGCTTTCCGCCAGCCTCACCGTGCTCCAGAACGGCCAGCCAACCAGAATGCCGTCGCAAGAGGATAACGCGCTCGTCACCAATGGGAGGCCCTTGGTGACCAGCGACCGTCGTCGCAAGCTGCACCCCTTGGTAGAGAAGCGGTTGCTCGGTATCATCACCTATGGTCGACGCGGTTTCGAGCTTCCATACGCTAACGGTCCCGTCTTTCGGATTCCAACTCCCACTAGCCACGATTCCGTCTTCCGCGAAAGTAGAACCGCCGTCTTTTGCACGAGAGGCCTCTTCCCGAGCAATTTGCCTTACACGCGACCAAAAATCCGCCTCGTCCGCCAGGCTCATGGAAACACCTCAGAGAAGCAAATGGAATGAATAGTGACGCGAAGTTTTACCAGCATCACGATTGCGGATGCGGAAACTTTAAGCCAGAGCCAGGAGTACACTCAGCAGACTGTTGCTACAACAAACCGCATCTATGCAAAGGGTGCGAGGCTTCAAAACGAATCATAGCCGCATGGCAGGAGGCGTTCCATACCGTTATTGAGTCGTTTGCAAAAGCAAACTGTGAAACTAGGGCAGAGATAATGGAGCATGGAATCGGCACTAAAGAAGTTTGTGAATAGCCAATATCGTATACCGTGAACTACCCCGGCCTGAAGGCCAAGGCTTCCGCTTTCACAGGCCCGAGCGAAGCGGAGGCCCTGCGGCCTCTACGTCGTCTTACCGAGCCTCCGGCGGCAGCAGCGACTATTCCAGCCGCCAGGATGCGTAAGGCTTCTTGTTTAATGAGACTATGATACAGTATCGTAGTCTAGATGTAAAGCCATATCCTACTGCCTACGGCTCGGCGGTCGGAAGCCTGTGGTTAATCGCATCTATTGTCATCTCCAGGCCCGATCCATTCATATCGAACTTCAGGGTGATGCGTCTAGGCCAATAATAAAGATAAGCGCTTGAGGTGTTAAATCGAGAATATGGAAGATCCGTTACTGTCAGCCATGACGTGATCGTTATGTCATTTAACTGTTTCGAGCTTGGAGCAATCGTCATCGTCGCACTGAACTCATTTCGAGATATTTGCAAAGCAATGGTTTGAGCGAGAGCATTGGCCTTGGCTCTGTCGAGGTTGGCAATTCTCACAACGTAGAGTTCAGCGGAGGTATCTTTTGGGATGTTTGTTTGACCTGTATTAAATATACCGCCTTGTGGGTCAGCGGCTGTCTGAGTAGTCGAGGTGCTAGAAGCTCCTGTCGTAAGGTTCTGCGTGGATGACGAGCGATTTGTGGCGTTCGATCCGAAGTCAGTAGTAGAAACGGCCTCACGCGTCGATTCAGTAACTGTCGCGTTTCCGTTGGCATCATACGAATAGCGAACGGTATGGGAGAATCGAATCTTAGGGTTGCAAGTACGAACCTCGACCCTAATGTTTCTATTGAACTGCGGTGAATGCTTCCCAGAGAAACTGATGAAGTCGTGTCCCCAACGAAGTGGAACGACAGTGCGTGGAATGCTTCCAGGGTCGCAGTAGTTGAGAGTATCATCCTGGACCCAACAATCAACGTCGTCGTACTCAGCGCATTCAATAAGCGTCTGACTCACGCGTTCATTATGGAAGCCAGTCATCAGGTCCTGTCCATAGACGGACCCGAGCGTCCCAGGTTGCTGATTCTTCTTTAGCTGGATGTTGTACTTCAATCCAACCGCATTGGCAGCAGCTTTTACGAAGGATACCGTCGTCTCGTTCAGAGAGAGGTTCGTGTGCTTGGTGAGTTCCAGTAGTGCCCCGAGGCTCCGCATCGTGATCGTGACTTCATTCTGCTCGCCAAACCGTGGCTCGATAGTGTCAATGACACCCCAGAACACGCGCTGAAGCTGCGTGAAGTCGTTAAGGTCAGCACTCGGACTTGCGGGGAAGCCAATGTAGATTTGGGCGGCAACTGATCCGTCATTCTGTTGCGACTGAAGGAGCATGGAGAAATCGGGGTTCGAGCTTATCGGAAGCGTTGCAGAGGCCGTCCCGAGCGTCCCGTGAGCGCTCATGGTGACCTCGACGGACAGCGGCAAGTACGCGGTTCCAGCCAAGACGACGACGGCTCTGGGTTGATCGAAGCGAGATCCTTGTGAGGAGTAGGACCCCATTTGGTTCGGCCCGTCGAAGACGAGATACGAACCACTCGAAGGGACCGAACCCATTTAAGCCACCTTTAGGACGTAGCGATTGGCGGGAGGATGATCGTAGAGAGTACCCCTGAAGGGAGTTCGGTAGACGCGAGCCCATTCTGTTGCTGTATGTCAATAGCCTTACTCGGATCTCCATAGTACTGGCTTGCGACCTCAAAGAGAGAGCCGCCGTTACGAGTGATCTGTTGGTGGTTTTGAACTGTATTGAAGTTCTTGTAGACCACCGACCAATTGTTCACATACTGCGTAAGAGAGAGGTACTTTGGACTGACGGAACCGGGAGGAAGTGAGGAAAGGTACTTCTGACCAACGGAGATGACGTTCTGTATCGAGGCCAAAGTTGAGGTTACCGACGCGCCCGTTGCTTGTGCTGCGGGTCCAGCCGTGTCAAGAGCCGAGGTCGCTTGCTGGTGTGCCGCTTGTAGCTCTGCGTCTGTAGGGTCAGCGTCGCTACCCGCACTGTCATCGTTAACGATGTCGTTCAGATTACCATTCGCACTACCGACGCAGGACTGTATCTGAGCATCAACTGAAGTGGGGCTCGCTTGAGAGACCGCGCCTGAGACATCGTTGAGGACCTGTACGGTGATCTTGTACTTGCATTGGTTTTTATGGAGAAAGTTCGGAAAGAACTGCTCGATGACGACATTGAGGACGAACGACAGATACTTGAGACGCTGTACGGAGGCCTCTGCTTGCATCCTCATCAACTGTCGAGCCTGGTATTGAGCGTTCGCGCCCCAGAAGTAGCCTTCCCAAGTTATCGGTTTCCATACGGTACCTAGGCCCTGTATGATCCTTTTACCTCCAACATGGTCTTT
>Ga0302325_10002290_pt1 | contig 46672 bp, 36 predicted proteins | sample Palsa_T0_2_FD_201948 | JGI IMG/M metagenome (GOLD analysis project Ga0302325, IMG submission 201948) | Peat permafrost microbial communities from Stordalen Mire near Abisko, Sweden - Palsa_T0_2 | ecosystem: Environmental > Terrestrial > Soil > Palsa > Peat permafrost | place: Sweden: Abisko...
GTTTGAGGCGCTGCGCTTCCGCGAGTTCGGTGAGCTCCTCGTGCAGCTTGTCGAGTACGCCGCCGACGTTCGGCCAATCAAAGCCGACACGCGAGGCCTTTTCTTGCATGCGCTGACCGCGCTGGAGTGCACCGAGATGCTTGGGGATGCCTTCGAGCCGGCTCTTGCGTTTTTGTCCGGTAGCTTCTTGCGCTTTGAGTTTCTCCCAACTGCGCCACTGCGAATCAACGTCCTCGATCACCGCGTCTCCAAAAACGTGCGGATGGCGGCGCACCATCTTGTTCGAGAGCGCATCCACCACGTCCGCGACGGTGAATTTACCGGTCTCCGATCCGAGTTGCGCATGGAAGACAATCTGTAGTAGGAGATCCCCCAGCTCCTCGCAGAGCGCGCCCAGGTCCTCGGCCTCGATCGCCTCGACGACTTCGTACGTCTCTTCGATCAGATAGGGAACGAGCGTGCGGTGGGTTTGCTCGCGGTCCCACGGGCATCCGTCGCGTAGGCGCGCCATGATTTCGACCAAATCGTCCCACGAATAGTGTTGTGACTGCGGCGGCAGCGGCACGAGCGGCATCGCGATCGCCGCCGAGAGCGTCGCGTGCGGCATGCCCGGCGTGAGGCGCGTCGCATGTCCGTCGGCCTCGAGTGCGCGCAGCAGCGGCGGAAGACCGGGAAAATCGGATAGCGGATTGCCTAGCACCCCTAGACCCAGCGACTCAATTGCGAGTTCGCGCAGTGTGCCCATGAATCGCGCGATCGCTTCGGCGCTCCCGTGTTCGAGCGCCGCGCCGTCGGTCACCAGCGTGCGATCGATTATAATGTCGTTTGATTCGAGCGCCCGCGCGAGGTCGGGCGGCGCGAGCAGCAGAGCGACGCGTGCGCATTCGCGCAAGGCCGCTAGGCTTCCAACTGTCAGGTATCCGGGGTCGCCCGGCCCGAGGCCAACGATGCGTACGAGCATTCTAGCAACATGGTTCGAGAAATAGTGAAGGGCCCCATTTGGGGCCCTTCACGGCTATAGACGGCAAAGGTTCACCTTTGACGGATAAAGCCTACGGAGTGGCCGAAGCCGTCGGCGCCGCAGCATTCGGCGGTGCGCCGGCCGGCGTGGGTTGGGGCGTTGGGAAGGCCGCTTGGAAACGAGGATCGCTGATTTGGATGCTGGCCTTGGCGGTCAGATCCGCCAGGAACGGCTGAATCAACGGCGCTTCCTGCTGCTGGCGCAGCATATCGGCGATTTTGTCCTTCGTGTTCGCGAGCGTCGCTTTCTGTCCGGGATCGCGGCTCTCGACCTGGATGATGTGATAGCCGTACGGCGATTTAACCGGTGCGCTGATAACATTGACCGGTAGCGAGAAAACGGCGGCGTCGAATGCCGGCACCATCTGACCGTGGCGGATGTTGCCAAGCTCACCGCCCTTGTCTTTGCTGCCCGGGTCGATCGAATACTTCTGCGCCTCGGTCGCGAAATTCGCTCCGCCTTTGAGGTCCGCTTCAACTTTTTGCGCGGTATTCAGATCGGCGACGAGAATGTGGCGCGCTTGCGCTTGCGCAGGCTTGTCGAACGCAGCATGGTTCTTGGTGAAGTATGCTTGGATCTGGGCGTCGGAGACCTTGACGTTCTTGCCGACGGCTTTGTCGATGATGATCTGATCGCGCAGCAGTTTATGCACGTCGTCTTCGGTCAGGCCGCGAGACTTGAGCATGTCGTTCCACGATCCCGGCGGGAAGTTTTGCTTGATTTGATCCTCACGCGCGGCGATGTCGGCATCGCTCACGGTGATGTTGTTCTTTTGCGCGTACTGCTCGAGCAGAATCTCGCGGACCATCTGCTGCAGCGTCGAGATTGCGGTCGGGCTTGCCTCGAGTTTGGCATCGAACTCCGAGGTGCTGATCGCTTGTCCGTTGACGGTCGCCAGCGTGCCGCCGCTTGAACAAGCGGTGACCGCTATGGCCAAGAGCAGCGTGGCAAGACCCGCGACGGCGCGGGAGAGGTTCGACATGATCACTCCAGACTAGGAAAGGTCAGTGCGTAGGAAAGCGGAGCTTGTTGGCTCCGCCGATGGGCCTTGGGGTTCGTTCGGGTGCAAGCCAGGCCCTCTAGCCGCACGATGCGGCTGAAGGTTCTAAAGAGCTTCCAACAGTTTTCTCAGCAACGGCATCCAGGACGTCTCGGCGGCCTCGCCGGCGGGAACGGCGGGAAGGTCCACCACGATTTTGCCCTCGCCGAAACGGAAGCGGTTCTTGGTTAGCGATTGCAGTTTGGGGATAGCAGCGGGATCCAGCTCGAAGCCCGTGCCGACGCCCAGGGTCAGACGCCGTTCGTCGACGACCACGCGCGTCACGCGGCGCTCCAAGGCGATCGCGCGCAGCTTGGTTAGTTCGACGAGCCGCTCGAGCGGCAAAGGCAGCGGTCCAAAGCGATCGCGCACGCCCGCGGCGATCTCTTCGACTTCGCTATGCGAACGTGCCTTGGCCAACTGCTGATAGACCGCGATCTTTTGCGAGACCTGCGGGATGTAGTCGTTCGGAATGTAGGCGCTGATCTTGACGTCGATCACCGCTTCGCGCCGATCATCGAGCGAGGGGGCCATGCCGCGCCGCTGCGCGATCGCATCGGCCAACAACTGACAGTAGGTGTCGAAGCCGACCGAGCCGATGAATCCCGACTGTGCTGCACCGAGCAAGTTGCCGGCGCCGCGGATCTCAAGATCGCGCATCGCGATCTGCAGTCCCGATCCGAGATGGGTAAATTCGCGAATTGCCTCGAGCCGCGCTTTAGCCTCTTCCGTGAGCGCCTTGTGCCCCTGGTAGAGCAAATAACAATACGCCTGATGATTCGAGCGCCCGACCCGTCCACGCAACTGGTAGAGTTGCGCGAGCCCGAATTTGTCGGCGTCGCTCACGATCATCGTGTTGACGTTGGGAATGTCGATGCCGTTCTCAATGATCGTGGTCGCGACCAGCACGTCCGTCTCGCCGTCGATAAAGGATTGCATGACCGGTTCGAGCTCGTTCTCATGCATCTGCCCGTGCCCGACCGCAATGCGCGCACGCGGCACGAGCCGCTCGAGCGCGTTCTTGACCGCATGGATCGATTCGACGCGATTGTGCAGATAGTACACTTGTCCGCCGCGATCGATCTCGGCGGTGATCGCGCGCTGGACGATCGCATCGCTCGCCGGCACGACGACCGTCTTGACCGACATACGGTTCTTCGGCGCGGTTTGAATCAGCGAGAGGTCGCGCACGCCCATGAGCGACATGTGCAGCGTGCGCGGGATCGGCGTGGCCGAGAGCGTGAGCACATCGACGGAGGTCTTGTATTCCTTGAGGCGTTCTTTGTGCATGACGCCGAAGCGTTGCTCTTCATCGATCACGATCAGACCGAGGTCGGCAAAAGCGACATCCTTCTGCAACAAGCGGTGCGTGCCGATGACGACGTCGACTTTGCCTAGTGCCAAGTCGGTGAGAATTGCGCGCGCCTCGGCCTTGGTCTTGAAGCGCGAGAGCTCCTCGATGCGCAGCGGAAACCCGGCGAAGCGTGCGCTGAAATTGCGGTAGTGCTGGTCGGCGAGCAGCGTTGTCGGCACGAGGACCGCCACTTGCTTCTTTTCGGCCACCGCTTTGAACGCGCCCCGCATTGCAACCTCGGTCTTGCCGTAGCCGACGTCGCCGCAGACGAGACGATCCATCGGCTGCGCCTTTTCCATATCGTCTTTGACGGCGATAATCGCCTTGCCCTGATCCGGCGTCGGTTCGTATGGGAAAGCCTCTTCCATCTCGGCCTGCCACGGCGTATCGGGACCAAATTGGTAGCCCCGGCTCAGTTCCCGCTCGGCGTACAGGTGCACGAGTCCGTCGGCAATTTTCGCCAGCGACTCGGAGACGCGTGACTTGGTGCGCGCCCAATCGGCGCCGCCCATTTTTGAGAGTCGGGCCGACTGCCCCTCCGCCGCCGAATACCTGGTGACCTGATGCATCTGCGTGACCGGCACCAGCATGCGATCGGAACCTGCGTATGCGAGATCGAGATAGTCTTGGGTTGCGCCCAGGATCGTTTCGGTGCGCAGGCCGAGATATTGGCCGATGCCGTGCACCGCGTGCACCACGTAGTCGCCGACGCGAAGGTCGGCCAGCGTAACCGGTACGCCCTCTTTGACCGCGCGCAGCTTGACACGTTTGGGTGGCGCACCGAAGATCTCGCGATCGCCCAGCACGCGCAAGCGCAGATCGGGAAGCGCAAACCCGGCTTCGATCGAGCCGTGAACGATGTCGACACGATCCGGCGCGATTCCGGCGGCACGCAGGAGGTCGGCCGTGCGGGAGACCGCGCTGCTGACGATCTGGAGCGATTCACCCGCGGCGACCCATTCGCGCACGCTTTGCGAGAAGAGCTCGATCTGACGGTTGAAGTGCTCGACCGGCCGGCATTCGAGCACGTGCGAAGCATTCGCACGCGGCACCCACTCCATGTCATCGTGCCGCTCGATCGCTCCGGGAAAGATCAACGTCGGATGCGTCCGCATCCGCGCCGAAAGTTCATCGAGACGTGGATGCGGCGCAGCGATCTCCGCCAGCAATGCGTCGTCGACCTCGGAGTCGCTGACCGAAAATTCACCCGACTCGACGCCGGCAAGAAGCACGCTCTGCTCGCGCGAGCGTTCCTCTTCGAGCGCGTGCTCGATTGTAGCGAGCATGCCGGGTTCGTCCAGCACGAGGATCGCATCCTCGCGCAAATAGTCGAGCAGCGTCGCGCGTTCGTCGTAAGCCAGTGGCAGCCACGATGCCGGCACTTCGTTCCCGCTCTCGATATAGGCGGCGAGCGAGCTGCGCACGGCATCCGGGCCCTCGAAGCGTTCGAGAATGCGCGTACGATAACGCGCTTCGCGCGGGATCTCGCTCCACGGCGCGATTTCGATCGTTGCAAGCTCGCCTTCGCTGCGCTGCGTTGCGAGGTCGAACGGACGCATGCTTTCGATCTCATCGCCGAAGAACTCGATGCGGGTCGGCGCGTCTTCGCTGGCGGCAAAAAGATCGAGGATGCCGCCGCGCACGGCGTACTCGCCGACTGCGCTCACCACATCGGTGCGCTCGTAGCCGAGCGCGAAGAGGCGCTCTTGCAGCCGTTCGAAGCCGGGTTCGTCCCCGACGCGCAGATGCGTTCGTAGTTCGTCGAAGAGCGCGCGCGGCATCAAGTACTGTCGCAGCGCGGCGACCGGCGCCAGCACGAGGCGACTGCTGCCCGCCGCAAGATCGGCTAAAAGGGTCATGCGCGCGCTGCGTTCCGAGGGGCTCTCGATTGCGCCGAGCGCTTCGTCGCGCGAACGCAGCAGCGCAACCTGTTGCGGTTCCTCTTCGCCCAAGTAATAAAGAAGATCGGCGAAGGCCCGCTCGGCGACGTCCGGCGTGGGCATGACCACCAGCATCGGCCGCTCGAGCGCCCGGTAGAGCGAAGCGAGCAGCGCGGGGCGCGCCGCGGCGATTGTTTCGTGCACGGCGTACGCGCCATGGCCGGTCCGCAGCGCATCGACGATCGGCGCAAGGGCGCGGTGCGATGTCGCGAGCGTGCGCAGCAGCGCGTCGTGCGATGCGAGGGCGGGCGTTGCAGTTTGGGTCACGGGCCGCTGATTATAGCACGTTTTTACTCACGCACGCCCGGATCGGCGAGGCCCATCGCGATAAGTGCAATCCACGCTTCGGCGACCTTTGGATAGAAGACCAGGTCGTCAAAGAATCCGTGTACGACAAAAGCAACCGACGCCGCGCACGCCGCGAGCGCCCACGGCGAGGTGCGAACGCGCGCGATGAGCGCGCGCAGGATCATGACGATCCAGCCAACCGTCGCGCCGAGCAGCACCAGCCCGCCTTCGGCGGCAGCTTGAAGATACCAATTGTTCGCCTGCGTCCGCACACCGGGCAGGCCCGCTTGGCTCAGCTCGAGTTCGTAGTTTCCGGCGCCGATGCCGAGGAGCGGATGATGAAGGAAGAAAAATCGCGCCGCGCGCCAGAGTTCGGTGCGATCGCCGACACCACCGGAGATCGCGGCATCGACATCACTCTCGCGCGCGAAGATGCTGCCCCATGGGACGTGCGCACGCACTGCCCACAGAACGTCGTTGCCGTAGCCCGCGGCAAATCCGAGCGCGAGCGGCCAGAGCGCGAGTGCGCGTTTGCGCTCGATGACCGCGAAGACCAGCACGATGACCAAGGCGCCAATGAAGGCGGCGCGCGAGAAGGTAAGCGCGAGTGCCGCGCCTGCGATCGCAAGTAGCACCAGTGAAACTCGCCGCGGAGCCCAGATCTGCCACGCCCCGATCGCGGCAATCGCCGCTTCGAGGTAGCCTCCGAATTGGTTCGGTCCCTCCAGTACTCCGGCGATTCGTGGGACGACGGTCGCCCCAAGAACGAGCCCCGAGCCCGCGCCAATTGCGAGTTCCAGAAATGCACTGCTCGCGACAAGGAAAAATGAGGCAAAAAGAGCGCTGCGGATGACGCGCGGCAGCGGGTCGAGCGCGTAGGAAACGAAGGTCGCGCAAAAAAGGCCGAGATATTCGGCCCACTTCAAGGTTTCGCGTACGACCTCCGGGCGATGGGACGCGACCAAAAGGGTCAGCGCATTGGCGAGGACGACGGCGCAAAACGCTACGACGACGGACGCGGCCGGCCGATAACGAAGCGCCTTCCACGCATGTGGAGCGCCAAGCAGCCCGACGATCACGCCGACGAGCATCGCCTTCGGCGCCGTCACCGTGGTCCCCAAGATCGCATGCGCGCCCGCAAACGGTGTCACAAAGATCAGTATGGCAGCACCGAGACCGGGACGCCGAAGCGTGAGCAGCGCAGATCCGGCAAAAAGTACGGCAAATGCCATCAGCCAGAGTGGATCGAGCGCCGGCACGCTCGGAAAACGCTCGACGATCGGGTGGTAGGGCACGCAGCGCTTTTCGCGCCAACAGCGAAGAGCCACTGCAATGGACGAACTCTCGATGCGGCGCGCCATTGAGCGCAAGCGCGACGGCGAGACGTTGGAAGGCTCGGTCTGGGAAGGCGTCGTCGCCGCGTATGTGAGCGGCGACGTCGATGACGCCCAAATGGCCTCGCTCGCGATGGCGTGCGTGTGGCGCGGTTTAGATGAAACCGAGGCTGCCGCGTTGACGCGGGCAATGGTAGCGAGCGGCGCGACGTTGCGTTATCCCGACGGCATGTTCGTTGTCGACAAACATTCGAGCGGCGGCGTGAGCGATATTGTTTCCCTGGTTGCAGTCCCGCTCGTCGCTGCATGCGGGGTCCGAGTGGCCAAGCTTTCCGGCCGCGCGCTCGGGCACACGGGCGGCACGATCGACAAACTCGAAGCGATTGACGGATTCAACGCCACGCCATCGATGGAAGCCTTCGTGCGTCAGGTCGAGCGCGTAGGATGCGCGATTGCCGCGCAGACCGACGCGTTCGTTCCTGCCGACAAGCGGCTCTACCATCTGCGCGACCGCACTGGTACCGTTCCCAGCATCGGTTTGATTGCCGCCTCGATCGTCTCCAAAAAGGTTGCCGGCGGCGCGAACGCCTTCGTCTTCGATGTGAAGTGCGGCAGCGCGGCATTTATGCGCGATGTCCAGCAGGCGGAGGCGCTTGCGCGGATGCTGGTGGGTATCTCGGAACAATTCGGGCGCAAGGCCCACGCCATCGTCAGCGATATGAACGAGCCGCTCGGTCGATGCATTGGAACCGGTATCGAAGTCGTCGAGGCGCGCGAAATACTTCGAGGCGACACCAGCGACGAACGCGCACGCTCGGGTTGCCTGCAAATCGCCAGGGTAATGCTCGAACTCGGCGGCATCGCCGATCCGCAAGCGCGAGCACGAGGGGCCTTAGAGGATGGAAGCGCATACGCGAAATTTGTCGAGATGATCGAGGCGCAAGGTGGCAGCCGCTCCGCGCTGGAAGCGCTCGCACCGGATGCGCAAGTCACGAAACTGCGCGCATCCGCCGACGGCATCATCGTCGCGATCGATGCTGTCCGGCTTGGCCACGTAGCGCGCGAGCTCAGCGCGGGCAATCGACGCGCCGGAATTCGTTTGAATGCGCGCATTGGTGATCGTATCGCTCGTGGTGATGTGCTCGCCGACATCTACGGCCAGGGCGCGGATCCGGAATCGATTGCGCCGGCGTTTACGATCGGTGCCGTTTCGCCCGCCTCGCGCCCGCTCGTCTACGCAACAATATAACGCTAGCTTCGTTCGATGTCGCTGATGAGGTAGAGCGGGCGACCCTTGACTTCATCGTAGATACGGCCGATGTATTCGCCAAGAATGCCGAGACTTATGAGCTGCACGCCGCCGAGGAAAAGGACGGCGACGATCGTCGAGGCCCAGCCCGGCGTGTAGCCCGGTGGATGCAGACTGAAAACCTTGTAGCCGATCACGATCAATGCGTAGATAAACGCAACTGCGCTCGAGATGAAGCCCAGATACGATGCGAAACGTAGGGGCACATCGGAGAACGAGGTTATGCCGTCGATCGCAAAGCGCAGCATCTTCGGCAGCGGGTACTTGGTAGCTCCAGAGTAGCGCTCTTCGCGATCGTATTCGATCCCGATCTGGTTGTAGCCGACCCAGCTCACCATTCCACGTAAAAAGCGGTGCCGTTCAGGAGAACGTTTGAGCGCCTCGACCACGCGCCGGCTCATCAGACGAAAGTCGCCCGTGTCTACCGGAATTGAAACCTTGGTGAGCCGCTTGATGATGCGGTAAAAAAGCCGCGCCGTAAACACCTTGAACGGGCTCTCCCCTTTGCGAGTGCGCCGCACCGCATACACGACGTCGTAGCCTTCGCGCCACTTGGCGACAAAAGCGGAGATCAGTTCGGGCGGATCTTGCAGATCGCCGTCCATCAGCACCACCGCGTCGCCGGCGGCCATGTCCATACCGGCCGAGGCTGCGAGCTGGTGACCGAAGTTGCGTGAAAGATTGACTAACACGATATGCTCGCGCCGCCCCAGCTCGTCGCGAATGCGTTCGAGCGTGCGATCGGCGCTGCCGTCATTTACCAGAACAATCTCATAAGAAGGAGCGCCTTCCAGGCGTTGAGCGATCGCGACTATGCGCTCAACAAGCGGGGCGACGTTGCCCTCTTCGTTATAGAGCGGAACGACGATGCTGAGAACCGGCATGACCGGAGAGGTTCGACGCGGGCGAGAATGACCTCTGGAATGCAACGACCCTCGCTTTTAATTGTCGCAACCGTCATGCTGGCGCTGACGGCATGCGCGTCGAGGGCGCCTGAGGATCGGGCGGTGTCGCGAACGGCCGCGTCGCGACCCAGTCGATCAGTCGCCGTCAGCGTGACGCCGCACGTTACCGCCTCGGCTATTCCGCCACGGATCGTCGTGACGCGTCCGACTCCGGAACGGACGATGGCGGCTGCGGAAACGGCCGTGCCGACCGCCTCGCCAAATGCGCCCCCGCGGATTGTCGCTGTACACATCACCAATCGAACGGTTCGCAGCGGCGATACAATCTCGGGTACGGTAGAGACGACCTCGAACGTCGCGAGCGTTGAAGCGCGGATAGCGACCTTCTCGATCAGCGTACCGAAGGTCGGCGTCGGCCGCTTTGCGCTCAGCTACGTCGTTCCAAACGTACCGTTCTTCTTACACGGTACCTATCCGATGACGCTGGTGGCGCGCAACACCGCCGGCGAGGCCGTCGAACGCGTCGTTTCGATCACCGTGGAGTAGGACGGTTCGGCCGCCTTCGGTTGTCGCACTTCGTGTGCTCCGAACCTTCAGCCGCATCGTGCGGCTACGGATGCGGCGTCTTCACGCCGTTCGGTAAGTTCGGGAAGGGCGCAGGATTGTACGGCGTCGGAAACACCGAGGGCTGCTGAAGGATGTTGTTCGCATTGGCATCGGCCCACGACGCAACGATGCTGTTGCTGGAGTTCGTGTCCGAGTCCTTGACGGACAAGGCACGAGGCCGAAGTGAAAGGCCGTTGGGTCCAGTCTCTTCGGTTTGCAGCGTTCCGCGCGTATAGAGATAGTGGAGAATCGTGCCCGACGCCATCTGGCGGACGACCACGAAGTGCAATGCATCGATGCGTTGCATTTGGATTGCTTGGGGATTCCAGCCGGATTGATCCGTCGTGATGAAGATCTGTGCGTTGATCGGCGTGGTCGGCGGCACTTGCACCTCGAACTTTACCAGCACGAGCTTTCCGCTGAACGTTTCGTCTACGCCGTTCGAGGTGGTCTGCGGAGGTCCGGCCAGCTCGGGGTTCGGATATGGCGACGACGCAGTAACCGCAAAGGCTTGCACGTTATCCGGCAGCGGCCCAACGGCGTAGGGCTTCTCGGCAAGATCGATCTCCACGACTTGGCCCGCGTCATTAAAGACGGCGCGGGCATAGTCGCGCGGCGCCGGCTCGCGCTTTGCGGGCTGCTTCGTCTGGTCGTCGAGAATCGCGACGTTTGGCGCGAGACGAAACCCGTCGCCCGTGGTGAAGAAGACGAATCCGTCCTGATAGGCCAGCAGTTGCCCGGTAATCGTCACGGGGGCGGCAGCCGCGACCAGAATCAGCATGCAGAGCAAGGAACCGAGACGATGGCGCATCCTGATCATCCGCTCAACTGTATCACGAAGGTCGGGCTCCAAATCTCGTTGCCGAAGTGAAAGAAATAGGTGCGTTGCACGTCGAGCACGAGATGAGGTTCGATTCGTACCCGCACTTCGGTGTTGAGTTGCCACGGCGGCTGCCCGAGGTAGTTCGTGTAGGTGTACTGACCGATCGCGTTGGTCGGCGGGGGCGCGAACAATCCGGGATACGCGGCCGGAAAGTCGTCGTGGTGTCCAAAGGTCACGGTCGTCACCAGATTCGGTGAGGCCGTGTAGGTAGTCCCAAGCGCTAGGGTGCGCTGTGTCGCCGCGCCGCGAAACGACTCAAACGGTGTGTAGGGCGTGCCGTCGGGAAGGAGAGGGGCGGACGGCTCGTATCCGCCTTGGAGATACAGATCGCTCGTGTTCTGGATGTTGTAGGCAAGATAGCTGTTCACGAACTTCGAAATTTGGCGGCTGAGACTGATCGTCGTGTTCTGGGCGTTGATGTGATGTGGAACGCTGTTCCAAGTGCGCGACGAATTGATGGAGGCGTTAACGTAGTAGAGAGCATAGGGCTTTTCGCGATCGCCAATTTTGACATTGGGGAGCGAGACGGTGACGCCTACGGACTGGTTCCAAATGGTGGTGTAAAGCGTGCCACCGTATTCTTGCAAGCCGTAGGCGTCGTGATTGAAACCGAGGCCAAAGCTCGTCTGAAAGTAGAGCGGCGTTTTGAATATCTGGTCGTTGTATGAGTTGGCGCTGAGTTGCAGCGAATTCGGGTGATTAGGAGAGGCTGCAGTTTTCGGCCCGATCATGTTGTAGTTCGTTTGATTGAAGTAGGCCTGCAGATATGACCGGTTAAGCGCTTGCGTCAAGGTAACGTAGGTCGTTTGTGCCGATGCGCTTGGATCGGAAAACCCCTGCTGATACGTATAGAGCTGCGTGAACGTGGAGATCTCGAACTTCGATCCAATGTGTTCGCCCGTGACCAAATTCCAGTATTTGTCGTCTTTCGTAAGTGGATTGATCGAAAACACCGCGTACTCATGCGGGCCATTTCCGCCGAGGTGTTGTTCGAAGCCGAGATAGGCCTGATTGAACGCATCGTACCGCGCGTGAAGGGCGGTCACCGAGTTTGCGTTGCCAATCATGTTCCAGGTCGCGTCAACATTCGCGCCGGAGAGAGAGTTTTGTGCGAGATTTTGACTCAAGCCAAAATAGACGTAGTACGACGGTAGCGGAACGCCTTGGTGCAAGAAGTATGCGTGTACGCCGGTAAAGCGCACGAACTTCTTGGCTTCTATCGTCGCGGACTTCGCGGACAGACTCACTGACGTGTTACTCACGTCCGGAAAATAGAAGACGTCGCCGGGCATCTGCCTTCCCTTGAGCGGGTTGGTGTAGTCGCCGTTCTCGTAGGTCCATCGATCGGGCTTAGTGATAACCGGTACGAAATAGATCCGATCGAAATCCAGGAAGTCGGCGATCGCGGCGCCGTCGAGGTTTCCACCGCGGCTTCGAAGATGCACGTGGCTCGCCACAAGGAAGCGATTGAGCTTCAGATCCATCGAGAAGGCATCGCCGCTAAGGGTCATGCCGTTGCTCGCTTGTACCTGGACATGGCCGCTGGCCTCGATCAGGTAGCGGTCGTAATAAAACTCGATGTGATCGGCGTGTATCCGAACCACGGTCGCCGGCGGGGCCGGGGTTGCCGTGGGGGCTGGAGAGGCCGCCCGTTGGGTCTGCGCATGGCCTGGTGCGGACAATACCAGCGTTAAGGCAACAATAAGAAGTGGTAGATATCGCAAGCGTACCGGTTTTTCGCACTTGCGGCGGACTCTCATCCTTGTATAACGTTTGCTATAGGTGTTTCTTCCTATACTCGTGGAGAAAGACTGCGTTTCTGGTAAGCCGAAACGCCTTTTTGGCTTTATGCGATTTCTGACGATTGTTTTGGATTCCGGCGGTGTGGGCGCGCTCCCAGACTTTACCGAGTACGGAGATGCCGGCGGCGCAAATACTCTTGGAAATGTTGCCCGCGGCGTAGGCGGCTTGGCATTGCCGTCGTTCGAACGGTTGGGCTTCGGTCATCTCACGCCGATCATGGGCGTGGCCCCGGTGCAGCGGCCCGCGGCGCGCGTTGCCCGGTTACGCGAACGCAGCCGCGGCAAAGACACGATTACTGGTCACTGGGAGATGGCGGGAATCATTACGGTCGTTCCGTTTCCCACCTATCCCGACGGCTTTCCGGATGATGTCCTTGAGGAATTCACGCGGATTACGGGCAAGGCGCCCCTGGGCAACATCCCCGCGTCCGGGACCGAGATTATCGATCGGCTGGGCCCCGAGCACATCGCGACCGGCCGCCCGATTCTCTACACCTCCGCGGACTCGGTATTCCAGGTCGCAGCCCACGAAGAGGTTATACCTCTCACAGCGCTGTACGACTGGTGCGAACGGGCCCGCGCAATGCTTGTTGAGCCCAACAATGTGAACCGAGTAATCGCTCGGCCGTTTATCGGTGAACCGGGTGCCTTCGCACGAACGCCGAATCGGCGCGATTATGCAATCGAACCGCCGCCCAGCGCGCTCGATCGGCTAGCGACCACCGGTGTCGAAGTGCACGCTGTCGGGAAAATCTGCGATATCTATTGTGGGCACGGCATCACATCGTCAGTTCGGGTGAGCGACAATCGCGATGCGATGGAGAAGACTTTCGATCTGCTCGAGCGAGTCGAACATGGATTCATCTTCACCAACCTCAACGATTTCGATTCAAAGTACGGGCACCGGCGCAATGTACGCGGCTACGCGGATGCGCTCGAGTCGCTCGATTCGCTGTTGCCGCGGCTGGAACAACTCATGAGGCCCGGAGATCAGGTGATTTTTACTGCCGATCATGGCTGCGATCCGACCGCGCCGGGCACTGACCATACGCGCGAGTATGTCCCATTCGTTCATCTGGGCCCCCATCCGGGCGCGGTGCTCGGCGAGGTCGAAGGGCTCGACACGGTCGGTAAGACTGTGCTCGAAGCGTTCGGGGTATAGCGCGAGTGCAAGCCGCGTTACGCGTCTCGGAGCGCCAGGTGCCGCTGTGGTGGTGGACGCTCAAGCGCGGAATCGACGTTTTCGTCGGCGGCCTGCTGCTTTTGGCGGCAACACCGCTGATCGCGATCGCCGCAGTCGCCATCGTGCTGGTGACCGGCGGCTCTCCGATTTTCGCCCAGGAGCGCGTGGGCCAGCATGGCCGGCGCTTCAAGATGTTCAAGCTGCGTACGATGGTCAAGAATGCGCACGAGTTGCGCGAACAGTTGATGCACCTCAACGAAGTCGATGGTCCCGTCTTTAAGATCCGAAAGGATCCGCGACTGCATCCACTCGGTGGCTTGCTTCGCCGTACCAGCGTTGACGAGCTCCCGAATCTCATTAACGTCGTACTCGGAGACATTTCCCTGGTAGGTCCGCGCCCGGCGTTGCCATGTGAGATCGAACACTACGACACGGCCGCGCGGCGGCGGCTCTTGGTGCCGCAGGGCGTCACATGCCTTTGGCAGATCAACGGACGTAGCGATGTCTCGTTCGAGCACTGGATGCAGCTCGACAACCACTACGTTGACACGTGGACGCCGCTCAGTGATCTTGCCATCGTCGTCCGGACCATTCCGGCAGTCTTGCGCAAGGACGGCGCGCATTAATTCGCGTCTTCGCGTCGTTCCGCGCCCCCACCGTCATCCGCGCATGTCCGTTGCGCTTTCGACGCTCTTCGTCATGGGTGCCACACTCGTATCGACGATCCTGGGATTTTTCCGCGAGGTTGTCAACGCTCAATTCTACGGGACGCGTTGGGAGATGGACACGTTTCTCGCGGCGGCGACGGTCCCCACGATCCTATTCGGGGTCTTCAACGGCGCGCTTGTGAGCGCGCTCGTCCCAACCTTTTCCGAGTACATCGCAAACGGGCACGAGGACGATGCTTGGACGCTCGGAAACACGATCGTCAACTCGCTCGCCATCGTGTTGACACTGGGCGCGGTGATCGGTTACTTTGCGGCGCCCTTTTACGTGCCGATCATCGCCCATGGTTTTCCCGGACCGCAAATGGGCGTGGCAATCCACATGACGCAGATCCTCATGCCGAGCATCATCGCGGTGAGCCTCTCCGGCGTCCTTTCAGCAATGCTCAATGCCTATCATCGCTTCCGTTCGGCGGCACTTACCGGCATAGCGCTCAACGTGGTGACCATCGGCTGCGTCGTGGCCCTCAATACCAAATATGGTATCTTTGCCTTGGTCTTTGGGACGTTTTGGGGACTGCTCGCGCAGATGCTGGTGCAGTTACCGGCATTCCTCGCGATCGGCAAATACCGGTTTACCATCGATCTTCACCATCCGGGACTCCGCAAGATGTGGACATTGCTTGGCCCGATCGTGATCGGGAGCGCCGCCGGGCAACTCGCGCTGCTCTTCGATCGCTTTTTTGCTTCCACGTTGCAGCCCGGCTACATGGCCGGCATCAACTACGTCACCAAGCTGGTGAATTTTCCGCAGCAGATCTTCGCAGTGGCGATCGCTACCGTAATTTTTCCGCTACTGGCGGCCCAATTTGCGCGCGAGAACCGCAAGGGCGTGGCGCGTAGCGCGGTGACGGGACTGAGGCTGGTCAATTTTATTACGATCCCATCGGTCTGTGCGCTAATCGTGCTCGCGCACCCGATGGTTCAGACCTTGTTCGAGCGCGGCTCGTTTGGACCCGGCGCCACCGAATTGACCTCGAGTCTGCTTCCGTTTGCAGCGATCGGGCTTGTCGCGCTGGCGGCGAACGTGGTTCTCACGCGGTGCTGCTTTGCGTGTCGTGAGACCGCGATGCCGGTGGCGATCTCGATCATCACCGTGCTCGTAAATGTGATGCTCTCGATGTTGTGGCTGCCCACGCTCGGCGCGAAGGGGTTGCTTTTGGCGAACAGCCTGAGTCAGATGCTCCAGGCCGTCCTCTTGCTCGGTGTATTGGCGCGGCTCGTTCGGGGCATTGACTGGGGCGAGCTCTTCACGTCGATGATAAAAGTGCTGGTCGCTTCGCTCGCGATGTGCGCCTCTCTGCACTGGATCGACGCGCTCGGCGTTCGCACCGAGCCCACGCTCTCGTCGCGAGCTTGGTACCTGTTTGGTCAGATCGCGATCGGCGGCGCAGTCTTCATCGCTGTGTCGCGTGCGATCGGCGTAGAGGAATTGGATTTGGCCTGGCGCACGATTATTGCCAAGTTTGAAAGGCACATCATTGCTCCACCCGAAAATCGCGATGTGCCGATCGCATAGCAGCTCTTCCCGTGGTAAAGGTTGAAACCTTATGGCTCGAACATTGCCCACCCCGATGCGTATCCCTTATCTTGACCTAAGCGCGCAGCACGCCCCGATAAAAAACGAGTTGATGGATGCGATCAGCGCAATCATCGACGCAAATGCGTTTGTCCTCGGCCCGGGCGTCAATGCTTTCGAACGGCGTTTCGCTGAGTTCTGCGGGGCCGAGCATTGCGTTGCGGTGAACACCGGAACGGCTGCACTGCATTTGGCTTTGCTCGCACATGGTGTCGGCCCCGGTGACGAAGTAATCACTCAAGCCGATACGTTCATCGCGACGGTAGCGGCGATCATGTATACTGGAGCGCGGCCGGTCCTCGTAGACGTAACCGCGCCGTCGTACACGATCGACCTGCGCGCGGTCGAGGCCGCGATCACACCCAGAACGAAGGCGATTTTACCCGTCCACCTCTTTGGGCAGCCGTGCGACCTCGACGCTCTTCGCGCGATTGCAAAAAGGCACAGCCTCGTTCTCATCGAGGATGCCTCGCAAGCTCACGGCGCTCTCTACAAAGGTGCGAAGATCGGCGCAAGTGGAACGGCCACATTTAGCTTTTACCCGGGGAAAAATCTCGGTGCCTGCGGCGAGGGTGGAGCGGTCGTCACCGACGACGCCGCGATCGCCGATCAATTGCGGTTGCTGCGTAACCATGGCAGTAGGGAGAAATACCGGCACGACATTCTTGGGTTCAATTTCCGGCTCGAGGGCATCCAAGGCGCCGTGCTCGACGTCAAGACGCGGTACCTTGATGACTGGACGCGCGAGCGCAGACGCGTCGCCGCGACATACGACTCCCTCTTGGGAGCGTTCGAGCGGCCCGCGCTCCTCGATCACACGGAATCTGCCTATCACATCTATCCGGTGTTCGTGAAGAATCGCGACTCAGTTCGAGACAAGCTTTCCGAGGCGGGCATCGAAACGAACGTTCACTATCCGATTCCCTGTCATTTGCAGCCGGGGTACGCTGGTCTGGGCTATTCGGCGGGGGCGTTCCCGGAATCCGAACGAGTGGCACGCGAGGAGCTCTCGCTCCCGATTTTTCCGGAAATGACGGATGATCAGGTCGAATATGTGGCCGCGCACCTCATCCTGGCGGTCGCATAATGAGTGGGCGACTTGTCAATGTCGGAGTCGTTGGGTACGGATACTGGGGCCCCAATCTCGTGCGTAACTTCATGGCGCTGCCGTCCGACAAGGCGCGGGTGAAATTGGTATGCGATGCGCGCGCAGAGCGCCTTGCCGGTGTGTCGCGGGTGTATCCTTCGATCGGTGTGACCGCCGACTACGATGTCCTGCTTCGTGATCCTGAGATCGACCTCGTCGCCATCGCGACGCCGGTAGCTTCGCATTTTGCGCTGGCCGAAAAGGCGCTCAACGCCGGCAAGCACGTTCTCGTGGAGAAACCGCTCGCGGGTAGCGTGGCGGAAGCAGAAAAGCTCGTGGCCCTCGCGCGCTCTGCCGAGCGCAAGCTCTTCGTCGACCACACGTTCGTTTTTACCCCGGCGGTTCGTAAGATGCGGGAACTCGTGCAAACGGGGAGCATGGGAGAGTTGCTTTATTACGACTCGACGCGAATCAACCTTGGGATTTTTCAACACGATGTCGACGTCGTCTGGGATCTGGTTCCACACGATCTTTCGATTCTTGATTTTCTGCTCGGCGGTATGATGCCATCGAGTGTGTCGTGTACGGGCGTCGCGCACTATGGCGATCTCGCGGATTTGGCCTACGTCACGCTCTACTACCCGAACGGCTTTATCGCGCACATCAACGTGAACTGGCTTGCGCCGGTGAAGATACGTCAAATCCTTCTCTGCGGCGATAAGCAGATGATGGTCTACGACGAACACACCGTTCAGGAAAAGGTCCGGATTTACGATCGCGGCGTGCGGGTTACAAACAGTGAAGACGTTTATCAGAAGCTGGTGGAGTATCGCGACGGGGATATGTTCGCTCCAAAGCTCCCGAACACCGAAGCACTTCACGCCGAGGTAGAAGGCATCGTTGACGCCATACGCGGCGATCGGGCCGAAGTCGTCGATGGCGAATGCGGATTACGAATCGTGCGTTCGCTTGAGGCCATAACGACCTCGATGAACCAACAAGGGCGTCCGGTCAACGTCGATATTCCGGCTATCGCGGGTCGATGAGCGACCTCGAGCCGCTCAAGGAGCACTTTAGGCGGCAAATCGACCAGTACGACGACCCCGCTAGAGCCTGCTCGTGGCGCGACGCGGACGTCGCTCGACGTAATTTCGCCGCAGTGTCTCAGCTCTTTGCTCACGAAACGAATCCATTCTCGGTGTACGAAGTCGGCTGTGGCTTTGCGACGCTCGGAGAGTTTCTTTCCGAACACTATCCCCTGGCCACCTATAGCGGTAGCGATCTACTGCCGGAAATGATCGACCGAGCTAAGGCGCGCAATACGGCCGCGAACGTCGAGCAGCGTGATATTCTCGTGAACCCGCCGGTACAGCAGTACGACTACGTTGTCATCTCCGGCTTGTTCAATCTTCGCATGTCGAACGATGACGAGAGCTGGTTCACGTTCGTTAAGTCCATGCTCAGGGCGGCGTTCGGTATAGCAAAAAAGGGTCTCGCCAGCAACTTCTTGACAAGTTATGTCGATTTCAAGCGCGAGTTGGGATACTATCAGGAGCCGGGACGCGTCTTTGATTTTGCGGAGCGCGAGCTCTCGCGGTTTAGCGAGATCCGCCACTCCTACTATCCCTGGGAGTTTACGCTGCTCGTTTACGACAAGCCGAAGCCGCTCCCGTTCGCCCCGCCGCCGGGCAAATGGCCCGCCGAACCGCAAGAACACGGCGGCCGCACGTTCTGATCTGCTCTAGGTAAAAAAACGATAGAGAATCTCGCCGCCGCGCTGAGCAGCCGTGAGCGGAAGATTCGCATCGGTGAGGATTTCCGTCAGTTCGCCAAGTGCGCGCTCGATCTGAGTAACACCGGCGGACTTTTCGCGCTGATTGTAACTCGCGGCATAAACGCTTCTTTCGACACCGCCAATGCGCTCTTTGAAACGTATGAGGCCCTCGGCGTCGGAGATACCGAGGTCGAGTTGATTGTATCCGTCGCCAATTGCAACCTCGATCGCCTTGGTTATCAGGAAATGGTTCGGACGGGAGAGCAGCGCATCGAGTGCCGAGGCACTAAATTTATAATAGAGCCTCCGCCCGCAAGCGATGAAGAGCATGGCGGAAACGATCGTGTCACCTTGCTCCGCAAGCATGACGAAGCCGCGTTCGGGGAAAAATTCCTCGAAGATCGCATCGAAGAAGGCGCGCGGCTGCGGAAGCAAACGGTGTTTGTTTTTCCGGACCGACGAGTGCAGGGAGTAGAAAGCGTCGATCCCTTCGGACGTGGCCAGCCGCCGATGGCGAAGTCCGGCCTTCTCCGCTTGCTTGAGGTTTTGCACGTGTTTGTAGTGGAACCGTTCGGCGGCGGTCTCGAAGCGATCGGGAAGGTCGATCGCGTGGTGCGATGCGGCAACGCGCTGCGTTTGCGCGCGTTCGGTCGGCGTGCACAGCGTTCGAATCGCCCAGGGAACATCATCGTTTGCAATCCACGCTTCGAACTGCTCCCACGTATCGACGGGTAGCGGCTCGAGATTATCTGCAAACGCCAGCGCGACCCGGCGCCGGCCTCGAAAATCCTCAATGTGCGCGAATGGCAGTCCTCCGACCACGTCCTCGTTCTCGAGCATCAGGAGTACGCGCGCGGAAAAACCATAGGTTCGCGCGATTACGTTCGACCAGGCGGGCGATTGAAAGAGGGTCAGCGCCGGATGGGAGGCGCAAAAACGGTGCCAGCGCTCGTCCTGAGCGTCGACTTCGTGAATCGTCGGCATGACCGGTTCTTTTTATTGGATTGCGGTGAGAGAAGCCTTGTCAGCGCGACCAGGGGCCGGCGAGTCGAGCGGTCGAAGCATAAACGACTGCATGGAAAGACAAAGAGATCCCCGCCTCCTGGTCATCGGGCTGGACTGCGCCACGAGCGAATTGATCTTTGACCGTCCGGAGTGGAAGCTTCCGACACTGAAGGCGCTTATGGCGCGCGGCAGCTATGGACGGTTGCAATCGGTCATGCCCGCAATCACGATTCCGGCGTGGGCCTGCATGGTGACCGGCAAAGATCCGGGCGAGCTCGGCGTCTACGGCTTTCGAAATCGCACCGATCATACGTACTCGGGGCTCGCGCTCACGACGTCTTTGTCTATACGAGAGCCGGCTGTTTGGGACCACTTGAGCAACGCCGGAAAGCGCGTCATAACCGTCGGCGTTCCGCCGTCGTTTCCACCGAAGCGAGTCAACGGAATTCAAGTTGGGTGTTTTCTAACGCCCAGTGCGAAGAGCGACTATACGTATCCGACCGATGCGCGGGACGAGATCGCTCATCTCTTGCATGGCGGTGAGTATCTGACGGATTGCACGAATTTCCGCACCGAAGATAAGGATGATCTCCTCCGTCAGATCTACGACATGACCGAGCGTCGGTTCATCGTGCTCGACAACTGGATCGAGAAGAAGGATTGGGACTTCTTCATGTTCGTCGAGATCGGTACGGATCGCTTGCACCACGGTTTCTGGAAGTTTTTCGATCCAAAGCACCGGGCATACGTTCCTGGTAACAAGTACGAAGGCGTCATTCAGAAGTACTACGAGGACTTGGACGGCATGCTAGGGCGGCTCCTCGAGAAGGTCGATCAGGAACGTACAAATATCTATGTCGTTTCGGATCATGGCGCGAAGCGAATGGATGGCGGCGTCGCTATCGCGCAATGGTTGATCGACGAAGGCTACCTCGCTGTGAAATCGTATCCTGACAAAATAACGCCGCTTGCGAAGTTAGAGATCGATTGGTCCAAAACGTCGGTATGGGCCGAGGGTGGCTATTACTCGCGCGTTTTTCTCAACGTCGCTGGACGTGAGCCGCTGGGAACCGTGGCGCCCTGCGATGTGGAGTCACTCATGGAGGAGCTGACGCGCAAGATTCGGGCGATTCCACGCCCGGACGGCTCGGCGATGGCCACGCAGGTCTATCGTCCAGAGCAGCTTTATCGCGCGGTCCTGGGCGTTGCGCCGGACATGATGGTGTATTTCGATGATCTTCTGTGGCGCGCAGTCGGTACGGTCGGATACGACGGTATCTATACCTACGAGAACGATACTGGTCCCGATGACGCGAACCACGCGCAGAAGGGCGTCTACATCGAGGCGTTGGCCGGAAACCAGGGCGGTGGCCGCGGTGAGGATTGGGATATTCTGGAGATGGCTTCGCGGTTCATGAATGCGTCAGGCGTTTCAGTTGCGCAGAATGCTGGTTGATTTACACCTGCATACCGTATGCTCAGACGGCGTGTGGGCGCCCGAACGCCTCTACCAAGAGATTCGCGCTCGAAAGCTCGACTGGTTTTGCGTCAGCGATCATGATAACTTGAACGCCTACCCGGTACCGGCTGACCTCGCTTCGAGGTCGATCCCAGGTCTCGAAGTCGATTCGCACCACGCCGGCCACACGGCGCACCTGCTAGCCTATGGCGTCTCGGACGTTGCCTCGCCGCTGCTGCGCGCGTTAACCACGCAGTTGAAGGCACGGTTGGAGCGCATGGAAGCAATGATTGCTCGCTGCAACGAACTGGGGCTCGATGTTTGCATGTCGGACGTGAAGGCGCAGTCGGTCGGCGCCTCGAGTTTGGGTCGCCCCCATCTAGCCAGAGCGTTGCACGCGAAGGGGCTCGTGAATTCGGTTCAGGATGCCTTCGACCGTTTCTTAGCGGACGAGGGCACCGGATACGTCGCGCTCGAGCGTCTGCCGTCACGGAACGCGATCGAGCTTATCCATGCCTCCGGCGGCGTCGCGATCATCGCTCATCCGAAGCGATTGCAACACCCCGAGCATCTCGCAGAACTCGTGGCGCTCGGCGCCGATGGCATCGAGGTGTTTCACCCGACGGCCGATCTTGCGGATCAGGCCTTTTTCTCGGAATTCGCTGCCGGCCGCAACCTCTTAGCGACCGGCGGTTCCGATTTTCATGCTCCGGTCCCGGGTCGCGAGCTCGGCATCACCATCGAAAGCGCGGCAATCGAGCGACTGCTCGAGGCAATTCGACGCGCGAATAAATTGTCAGAGATAGCCTAAATCCTCTAGACGCTTACGCACGATCTCCTCTTCCTCGGCCGAATAGGCGGGAGCGGCAGCGCCAACGATCGTTTTGCTTGGAGAACGATTGATACCGTCGCAGTCCACGGGGAGTGGAAGATCCAGCAATGCATACACGGTCGCGGCGAGGTCCTCGACGCGCAGTTGCTCTCCCTCGATGGGAAACGACGAGCCCCACATTCCGTCGTCGTTGTGGGAGTTGAACTGGCCCGAATGAACGATACCCGGTTCGATCTCGAAGCCGTCGTTGACGCGGCGCCGCTTAGCGATGTAGGCCGTTGCCCCGGGGGCTGTCTCGAGAAAAACCTCCGGAAATTCGCCCGTGAATGGGCCCCAAAAGAGTTCTTCGCGGCGGCGCGCATCGATGATGATCGGTTGAGAGACCTCCGGATCGATCGTTGCGCGCAGTTCATCGATGATGTGACCGGCAAGTTCGAAGGCTTCGCGCGGATCGACGATCCCGGCGGGGTATTGGCCGCGCGTGTTGAGAGCGATCGCCGCGTGTCGCCCGACCGCATCCCAACAGAACGCTTTCGTGCGGGACCAATCGATCACCCCATCGCTGAGGTCCATGAACTCGATACCGGGCACGCCGCCGGCCTCGCTGCTCTTGAACGAACGCGAACGCAGCGTAAGGTATCCGCGCTCCTCGAGCCACTGTGTTACTGAAAAGCTTCGCTGGAACGGTCCGAACCCGTGATCGGAGCAAACGATGAACGCTGTGCCGTCTGGAAGATCAGCGGCAAGCGCACCGAGCTCGGAATCGGTTCGCTCGAGTAACGTTTGCGTGTGCTGGTTTCCAAAGCCCAGGCGATGACCTAGTCCATCGATGAAGCCGAGATAGAGCATGGCGCAGTCCCACTGCGCATCCTCGAGCAGCGCGCGCGTGATCTTGAAACGCGTTGTGATGCCCCTATCCAGAATGGCGGGGTCGTTGGAGAACTCGTCGTCAATGCGGTAACCGGCCCTTTCGAGAACCGCTTGCGCTTGCGGCGAGTTGGAAAGCGGTGCGGAGGGTGACGCATCCCATCCGGAAACGATGACCGATCCCTGCGCCTGCGGTGGAGGCGACATCATCGGAAAGCCGACGCTGACTACGCTCTTTCCGGCCGATGCCAGCCGGGTGTGAAATCCCATATCGCCGACGTCCGACGAGTTTACAAGGCGTCCCCGGTACGTATTGGCGACCCGGCGTTGGAACGTTAGTACGCCGGTCTTACCGGGGTTGTAGCCGGTGTAGGCCGATGTCCACGCGGCCGGAGTTATGGGTAGTGGGGTGGAGCGAAGCGGAAGAAGTCGATCGCGCACGAGCCGCTGGAGGTTCGGCATTTTTCCGGAGCGCATAGCAACTCCGACGCTCGACTCATCTGCACCGTCGAGGCCGAGAATGAAAACGCGGGGTTTCATCGAGTGGATATCGTCTCCCGAGGCGGTTCGGCCGGCTTGGCGCCGACGTGCACTTGCAAATCTTCGTAGTCTCGCCGAACCGGATCCATGCGATCGTAATACTTGATAATCCGAGAGCGATAGAAAATGGCCAGTGTGTCGAGGAACACCGTCCACACATCGTCCAGGCCGACACGCCCGAAGCTTCGGCCAAAGTGCAACGTTACCGGCGCGTCGACGATCTTGAAACCCAGTCGATGTGCATTAACGAGCACTTCGACATCGAAGGCGTAACGCTTGGCGAGTATCCTCGGAAACACACGCCGCAGTACCTCGGCGCGGAATACCTTGAGGCCCGTTTGCGTGTCGCGAAGCGGCAAGCCGAAGAGCAGGCGGACCAAGAAGTAATAGCCCATGCTCCACAGTCTGCGCACGAGCGGGTAGTTGATCACGGAGTTTCGATGCCATTTGCTTCCGATCACGACATCCGCGCCGCGTGCCTCGAGAATTTCAATCATGCCGCGGATCTGTTCGGGATGAAGATCCATGTCGGCGTCGAGAAACGCGACCAGGTCTCCGTGGGTGTGATAGAAGCCGCAAATAAGCGCGTTCCCTTTACCGACGTTCCGTGCGTAGCGGACGACGCGAATGTTATCGCCCAGCTCTGCGAGAGCTTCGACCGCCGGCAGATAGGTGCCGTCGGGACTTCCATCGTCCACGACGACGATCTCGAAGTCCGGGCAAAACTGGGTGAGCGTGCCAATCGTCTCCAGCATGTTGGGAACGATATGCCTTGCTTCATTGTATGCAGGCATTACCACCGATAGGCGGGGAGGCCGAGCTGAGCTATCGTGCCGTTGAGAGATCATCTTCCTTTTGCCGTCGCTGCGAGGAAATGCTCGACGAACGTCGTCGTCGCATCCCACGTGAGGGATCGAGCTTGCGTTTGCGCCGAGGTCGCGAGTTCGGAATAGCGCTTCGGGTCGCGCAACAAGTTTTCCAATCCTTGCGCGAGTGCCTCCGGCGTTTCCTCGGTCAGAACGCCGGTTAAACCGTTTTTAATCGAATCGCGTAGCCCCAAAATCCCATAGCCTACCGCCGGTGTCCCCGCCAGGTTAGCTTCGGAGACGGCGAGGCCCCATCCCTCACGTACGGAGTTCATGACTAACGCCTTCGCGCGCCGCAGCCGCTCGCGTTTATGCGCTTCGCTTAGGAATCCGGCCCACTCGACGCGTTGACTCACCTCGAGCGATTCGGCCAAGCGGTCAAGGCGTTCGCGGACGGCAACGCGGCCGCTGCCGACAATTTGGAGCCGGAGGTGGTTAAGCGGCGGCTCCTTCAAGAGGGCAAGCGCTCGAATCGTATGGTCGAGACGCTTTGACGGTGTAACGCGGCCGAGCGCCACGATCGCATCCTCGCGCTCCTCAAGTCGAAGTGGTGCAAGCGCCTCGTACTGATCGATGGCCATCGGCATCACGCCGATCTCGCCCGCAAAGCCCATCTCATGGCGCAGCGATTCGGCAGAAGATTGTGAGATCGTCAGGACCGGAACGCGCCGGTACGGCAACAAGTAGGCAGGTTCCAGAGCGTAGCCCACGTGCGCCATTCCAGGCGGAGCTTCATAAAACCATACGTCGCGCGCCAGCTGGCAGATGAATGCGACAACCGGCACGCGGGCATACAAGGGCGTGAAGAACGGTAGCGTGTTGATTTCGTCGACGACGATGTCCACGTCACGAAGGGAGCGGTATAAATAGAAGGCATGTGCGCGGACCGTCACCGCATTGCCGCCCCGCACAACGTCGATGCCGTCAATACGTTCGCGTCGCGCTGCGCCGGGAAAGTCGCTGGCAAACCACGTGACGCGATGTCCTCGCTCCACCAAGCGCGCGAAGATGCCGTGAGTTAGTACCTCGGCACCGCCTTTAAGCGGGTGCTTGATGTCACGCCAATTTAGGAGGAAGACGTGCATCCTAGTCCTTGGAAACGTCAGCCGGTTCGATCGACGCGTTGCGCCCGAGGAGGAGGTCCAGAGCATCTGGCAGGTTCTTGCATGCCTCGACGGCCGTAATCCATGCGAACGCGTAGGTCATGACCGGATGATATAACCACAGAGGCTCGCGATCACGCAGTGCGCGATAGAGCCCGACGGCAAGCGGCGCGAAAATGCTTACAGCATAGAAAGGCCACACGCGCCTACGCTTGATTCGGCTCTCCGACAAATACTGGTCGCGCCAGCGAAGCGACGATGACTTGCGGAGATTCTTTGCGATCGTTCGCTGAAATTTTGTCAGCACGTCACCTAGGCTCGTAGCCGTATAGTGATCGCAAAGCGGGGCTTCGACGCACGCCACCAACTTGTGTTGGCGAATCAGCTCGAACACCAGTCCTACGTCGTCGGCATATCCCTCCACCATCCGGAACGGCCCTCGGACGGCGGCGCTCTGCGCGATAGCGAGCAGTGGCGGTTCTTCGTCCGAGAAGTCATATAAGCTGTAGCCGTCGGCGCGAACGACCGGTTCATAAGCGAGCGGAAAATCGCGCGGATTCGATGCGTCCCCGTAGATGAAGTGATTGAACGGGTCGGTGAAGCGGTTGATGTATCTCACGGCAAGCGCGTAGTCGGGGTTATTGCAAGTGACATAAGGGAATGCGTAAGCAACACGTTGATCGCTGAATGCCTCTGCCATGCGCGTGCAGTAATCGGGATGTATCCGATTGTCGGCGGCCATCACCGCGATGATCTGGCCCGTGACTTCTTCGAAGGCCTTGGGCATACTGTGAATCGCGCGCTGCGCCGGATTGTGGGAAATGCGCGTATCGTACCTTGCTGCGCGCTCGCGTGTATCGTCCTCCGATGCCTGATCCGGAACAAGGATCTCGATGAGCTCCTGCGGATAACGTTGGGAGCGAATCGATTGTAGACACGCGTCGATGCGCCGGCTCTCATTGCGCACGGGCACGATGAAGGAGAACGTAGGCAGTTTCGTCATGATGTGTGTTTCTGGGCTCGCATACTGGCAAAGATCCATGCCACGAGCTGCCACAAGCACGCGATGATCAGCGCGAAGAGCGCGAATGAGCACAATTGATTCACGAACGCTACATTGCCCGAAGGATGACAAAAGCGCTCTGCACCCGCCTCTATTGAATACATGCTTCCGGCAATCAATGGAAAGGCGGTTCGGCGCGCACCGAGCGCAAGAGCGGCGAGCACCGGCAATATCAGTACCGCGGTAAAGGCCGCAGGTTCGGCAGGCGATATGGTCTGCGCCACCACCCAGAGAGCGCCGAGAAACAGCAGGCCCCCGGCGACGCGTAGCGCGGCCTTCATGCGGCTTCCCGTTTCGAGATTGCATAGACCAGCCAGATCCAGCTTGGAGTAAGTACGAGCCAGATGATCGCAGCCAACTGCACAAACGCCTCGAGCTGCATCAACGCGAAGACGCGAAGATCGCCGCGGCCGATCCACCACCCGTTGAAGATGTCGGTCACTTTGTAATGGTCAGAAAGTGGTACTTCATAGCTCCTGGTACGAATCCAGTCCAGCAGAGCGAATCCGGAAGGCTTAAAGGCGGCAGGTACGATTGCAAGGGTCCAATCGGGGTCGTACGACTCGTCGAACACGAATAGGCCGCCCGGCGACCGGATTGTTCCAATATATTCTTCGTCGGTAATGCGCTGGTCATCCCGAATGTTCGCCGTACCAAACGTGCGCAATTTCCCCTGCGAAATCGCCAGCGAAACGGGCCGTACCGGAAATAGCGGTACCGTGGTTACCCGATGCGCTCGTGAATCCGAAAGCGTTAGTGTACCCCGCAACTGTGTATAGGAGAGCTCGGGTATTGCTCGCGCTTGGGCATACCGTAGCGCTCGATCGTCGACGAGCGTGGCGGGAACGAGATGGTGACGCTCGGCGTCGATTCCGGCCGCGGTCGTAATCGCGAAGCGCTCGCTACCGATACGCCTGGCCCCTACATGCGTAAGCGTCATGGTCAACGTATGCTCACCGCTCCAACCTGATTCGAGCGCCGAGAGATCGAGAAAAAAGCGCTTCCATTGCCCCGCCGGAGCGGTAGGAAGGGAGCCTGCGTAGCAGGGCTTCGGAACGCAGTGCGGGATGCCGAGCGGCCACGTTACGCTGTCAGGATCGCTTTGAGCGATTGCGCCTCCAGAGTAAGCTCGACCCTCGGCCGGGGCAATCCCGTCGTCGCTGACGCGTAATGCGTTGCCTTCTCGCAGGGCAAAACTCAGGAGGTAGTCGGGAGGCTGATAAAAATCAAAGTCGAGATTTCGATCCAGTCCGGGCGGAAAGACTAACTGCAGTGTGAGGCTTCGTGGCCCGGCACCGGCAGTCCGTATATCGTAAGCGAAATAGCCGGGAAGTGGCGAGGATTGCGCGACTGCAAGGCCGCGCTGGCCCTGAATTAACGGCGCCGCCGGGTAGCGAGCCGATGCAGATCGACGAACATCGGTGGTTGCCATCTGCGGCCAAGAGGGGGTCGCGAGAAACCTGATTTGGCTCGGTACGACAGCCGTCGCGCCCCGACCCGCGATGACGATCCCGACGATCTCGTACTCACCCGGTCCGTCGGGCTCGTCAGGTAATCGATTGCGAAACATCCACGCGTGATCGCCCGAGTGTTGCGCGAGCTCCCGTTTGAATCGCTCGTGCAGAGCGTCGCCAATGATGTACTGCAACTGAACGTCGTCAATGCCCCCCGGTGGCAGGCTCGTCGCAAACCACAGCTCCGCACCGCTAATCCTCGATCGGAGGCGCATGAAAATCGACATGCTGGTTGAGGTAGGAAGCGACGAGTAGTTGAATTCCATGTAGGGGCGAGGCTCAAGCGGGATTGCCGTTTTGAGGATCTCGATTCCTCGCACCGTAAATGACGTTACGCCGATCGTCGGATCGCTTATCGTGACGGTCTTTGGAATGACAAGGTTCGGCTTGCGGTCGGCCTCGGCCGGCATCCACAAGTCGATACGATTGTTACCCGGTGAAAGCGAGACATTGTGCAGCACGCACGCTCCCGGGCAGATCGTCTTCTCTCCGTGAAGTCTTAGGGAAATTGGGACGTTCGCGCGGGTGCCTTCGAACGACACATCCCCCCGAATAGGGATTGGGTTCGCGTTATCAATTATGAGCGTAGCGTAGTAGCCGCCTGCTCGCGGGTCGTACAAGACCTTGCTTAGGTCAGTGACAGCAATATTTATAATGTCAATGGCTGTTTCGTCTCGCTTAAGAATCAATGTCGTCTGACGGTGGTCGAACGAAGACGTTTGAAAAATCGTCTGATTCAGCGGCGAAATGTCGCTGAGATCCGCGGAAAACGAGGCCGCGCCGCTGTGGGGGAAATCGAATGGCGTATCAAGCTTGAGGCCGACATCGCCGCTGTAAATGGTTGCGGAGCGGTCCGCGGTGCTCGTAGCCGCCGCGACGAATGCAAAACGTCCGGCGCGAGCTGCGGCAGCCTGAGTTTCACCGGCGTGGACGTATTGCCGTGCAACGGGAATCGAATACATATTCGTATCGATCGCCCACGCACCGTCTACATAATTCGGAACGCGCTTCCAGATGTCGTCGAGTCGTTGATCGGGAAGCAACGCCGCCGTCTTCGTACTCACCAGCGGCGTTCCGACGAGCGCCGCCAGCGTTGCTCCGGCGCCGTTCATGACGAACGGGGCCGGGGCGATGAATGCCTTGGCGACCATCGGATCGATGACGCGATAAACGTAGTGCCTGCCGATCCTGCGGTCAAGCTTCAGCCATGGCCTGCTGTTCATAAATTGAAAGGCATCGTAGTATGTCCAGTTCGAGATGTAACTGGAGTAGATCACCTTTTCGTAGTCGTAGGGGACGACAACGTACCCGATGTTCATCTCGCGAAGGATATCCGGTGCGAACGGAGCGGAGAACAGGCCGTACAGGCTGTCCCATTCGAGATTGATATGACGCAAGCCGTCGGGGCTCGCGCTATTCTCGATCTGCAACCCCTCTACGTACGGATGCGAGTCAACGGCTCGCATCGGCTCGATGTCACGCGGAAAGACCAGGGTGCGCGTGTGGCCTGGGCGACTTTGCAGGTAGGCCTCGAGGGCTAGCACGTCTTCATGCATTTTGTATGGAGAAAATACCCTAAACCGCGTGCTGTTGTATGCGTCATTCATGATGATTGAATACGTAAGCACGACTGCAACGGCAGCAACGGCTGGAAGCCAGCGGCGAAAGGCAAACCAGTGCCGCCGGCGCAGCCTGAACCATGCTACGCCTCGCGCAACCCCAAAGCCGATGATCGTTCCGTAGGTCACGAAGAGAAGTGACATCCATTTTGTGACGTCGCGAAATAGCGTCATCCCAGGAATATGCTGGAAGATCCAGATGTTGATTTGATCGACTGGGAACGATGGTCCCGAATCTAGCAACACGGAGATTCCCGCGCCGACGGCAAGAGACCACACCCATTGTTTCTTCCAGTTCGCGGCAAGCGAAAGGAAAACGCAGGCAGGAATGGCAAAAAAATACCATTCGGGTTTCGCAATCGCGAACGGATCGTCGGATGCGACCCAATGGTAAAAGACGGCAAATCCGGAGAGCGCATGCTGAGGTGTCATGTAGCCTGAATTCAGAAGGTAGTCCTGAAGGCTTGCGTAGCCTGCGCCCGCGCTCGATACCTCGACGAACTGCGGGAGTATCCAATAGAGATTAGCGACGATTGCGGTTATGACGGCAACGCCGATGGGCAGCAGCGCGTCGCGTAGTCTCCGAAGAGACCTGTCGCGTAGGAGCTGTTCAGCGGACAGAACGAGCGCAAAGATGACTGCGATATAGACGTAGCGCAGATCGTAAATTAAGATCGCGGTTAGAAGCAGCCCAAGTCCTAGGCCGCGACGTATCGTCGCCCGTTCGATGAACCCAATAGCAAAGTAGAAGAAGAGCGGCAGAAGCGACGCGGCGACAATAGATGGAATGGCGCCGCGCTCGCTAGCCATGATGATCCAGGTGTTAACCGTCCAGATACTTGCGGCAACCGCGGCGCCGGCGGGCGATCGCGTTAGACGATAGGCGAATACGTACGGCGAGACGACGCTGAAAATCAAATACGGGAAGAAAAAGAAGATGCGCTCGATGACGTTCCACGAGATGTGAGCGAGCGAACAGAGTCCCATAAGCGCAAACAGCGGGTAATACGATATGAGTGGGTCGTTGTTTTCGCCGAGTTGCTGCGATCCATTCCAGACATGTGGCCAAGGAGCGTAGTTGTTGAGTTCCCCCGGGACGCGCCGTACCCAGTCAGCTCCCAAAAGCAGTCCTGGCGTCAACCACGCATGGAAGACACTGACCGTGAATACGGCAGGAATCAGCAATGGCCAGTGGCGGCGTAGCAGCTCGGATAGGGCGCGGCGCGTCAAAAAGAAGAACCTCCTAGATCGTCACTTGCGATATGGTAAGCACGTCTGGAGCAGGCAAATCGCGCCCGACAGAAGAGCTATTGTCCAGAGCAGACCTATCGGTGGGCCGCTTGGGACGAGCGCTAGCGTCCATTGGCCGGGGTGGAGTTCCCAGCCCGTAGCAAACCCATCTGCCAAAACAGGCTTGGGCGCAGGTTCTCCACCTGCAATCAGGCTCCATCCTGCATTGCGACCGTAGTGTGCAACGACCAGGCTCGCGTTGCGTAGTTCAAAAGTTCCCGCGGCAAAGGGCCTTGCGAGGGCAGAAACGGCGGCGGTGCTACGCGTTGTGCGCGCGTCTCCCCCACATTGCGCGAGTTTCCAAACCGCGAGCGTGCCGGGGAGCCGCGTATTTGCGCGCTGAGGAGGCATCCACGTGTAGGATACTCGTGCCGGGGCCGCGAGCGCCCACGCCATCACCCGCTGCGCCGGGTCGCGCGTGACAAGAACATCGCCGAATGCGTTGTCATAGTCCAGGAATAGCGAATCCAGCGCGGAGAGCGGTACCCACTCGCGCGCGATGTCGGTCGACGTGTACGACGCCGCATCGAATGGCTTCGTGGTACAGCCCCGCGGCGGAGGTGGTTCGGTCGTTACTTCGTCGGTCGAGCCGAATCGGCGCGCGATCGGCACAATGGTGGACCAGTCGCCGGCAACCTGCGCATCGTCGGCGATGGTGAATGTTCCGCGATAGCACGGCACCGCATACAAATGATACGGTCCTTGCGCCGCAATTTCGCGCAGTCCGGCGCGCCGTAAGATTTGACTGCCTGGAACGGTCAGCGCGGAGAACGCTGTGCCCGACGGCACGGTTGTGCCGTCGCGGACGACCACGGCCTCGACGCCCAAGTCTGCCAGCAGTCCGCAAGCGGCGCGGTCGCCGACGTTGAGCGCGACAATCGCCTGCGCCAGTGCTGCGGTCGGCCGGTACTCGGCATACGGTGCGTGCCGGCCGGTAACGAACGCTTCACTATCGACGCCGCCGCGCGACCCTGCAAACGAGATTGGTGCTAACCCGGGCCACCAGAGGATTTGGCCCGACGCAGGTAAGGCGCGAACGTCATTCACGATGGCGTCCCGTTCAGATGAATATGCAACCGACGTCGTGGTGCGTGTAATCGCACCGGAGAACGTTGCGATCGTGAGCGGCAGCAGCGCGACAAACGCGAGGGCCGCTCCCGCCCATGACGGCACGTTTAGCGCGCGTGCGATTGTTGCCGCACCCGCTGCGGCCAAAATTGCGAGGAGCGGCGCGGTGATGGCTTGCGCGTGCGTGAACTCGCGCAGCGCGATTGCATCGGGGACATGCGTGAACAGCCACGCAATCGGCCACCGGAGCGGGCCGTCTAAACCGCTGCTCCAAATCGCTGACAGGAGCCATATCGCTGCGAGTCCGCGCGTTAGCGCGCTCCGGAATGCCCCGACCGATGTCAGAATTACGATGCCGAATGACAATGCGAATGGGATGCTTCCTTCCCAATGCGCGAAATAGTGCGCGGCGTCGGCGCCGGAGAACAGTGCAAGCGCGGGCGGATCGCTTTGCGCGGCTTGCCAGGTGAGGTTCGTACGCTGCTGCGCAAACGCATTGAGCTGATGTGCGAAACACATGGCGATGACTGAAGGCATTTGAAGAGCAAGCATCAGTGCCGCCCCGACGCCCGCCGCGGCGAGGCGTCGCGTGCGCGCCACGAACGGGAGCGCAGCGAGAGGAAAGAACAACATGAATTGCGCCTGTCCTCCGGCGAGTCCCCAAAGCGCACCAAGTCCGCCCGCCATCCGCAGTGGACGCGCCGAACTCAGCGCTACTGCAAGCGCTCCCGGAAAGAGCGCATATCCGAGTAGCCATTCCAAATGGCCAGCGTTGAGGCGGTTGAACCAGACCGGCATCGCTACGACGATAAGCGCCAACGCCGCTTGGTACGGCCCCGGGAGACCGATTCGTGCCGCGAGCAGACCTATTCCGCACCCCGCGCACGCGCCGATACCTCCGAGCAATACGATGAGCGCGAGGTTGCTCGGCAGCGTATAGCCGAGTACCCACCCCAAAACGGTGATCGGATACGCGCCAAGCGCTTGCACCGCAGGCGCGCCCGCGCCCCACGGCAGCCAGATGGATGCCAGCGTGGCCAGTTGATCGTGAGACTGCGATGCATCGAGCGGCCATTTCCAATCGTGAGCAAAGCCGGGTGACCCATGCAGCCATCCATAGACGCCGAACACCGCGCCGGACGCGCCGAGCAACCCGGTTCCCAGAGGGTTCAACGCGCGAGCGCTTGTGATTGCTTCACTCGTCGGCCGAATCAGCAGAAGCGCGAAACAAACGAGCGCGGCGATGAGTTGAACCGCGATTGCGAGCAGCGGAATGTTGTTAAGATGGTCCGCAAGCGCCATCGCCACGAGGGCCGTGGCGAACGCCGCTGTTCTAAACTGGGCTAACGTCATCAAAACGCGCGCCGTGCAAGCGTAGCGTGCGAATCCCGTACGAATCCAGCGGCGCGTTAAACGATGCCGGTCCGATCTGTCCTGCGGCATCTAGCGGTGTCTGCGTGAGATTGTGGAGTCGCGTCTCGATCGTGCCGGCCGTGCGCCTCGTCGAGGCTAGCGTCACGCCATCGGGAACGACGGCGTACCCTGCGCGCTGCGGCGCGGTGCCGTCGTGAACCCCATTCCAGAGCACCGGAAACACGCGCTCGAAGGCGTCCGCCGTGCGCCGCATTTCGGCGAGATCATCGCAAAGTGCAATCATCACCGCAACACGGCGTCGTCCTGTGTCCATTAAATCTGCAACGCCGTAGTCAACACGATCCAACGCGGAGTAAGCGGCGGATCGGGCCAGCGTGACACCCATCGTAGTGGATGATGCCCAAAAGCCGTGGCTGCCGCAGGTGACGATTCCGATCATTCCCGCCTGCGCGCGGGGCCTAGCCACAAATGAGATACCCGGCGCAATTGAGGGAGCCGATGGCCGTTCGATCACGCCGAACGGTATGTCATAGTACGCGCTCTCTCCGGGTAGGCCGAACGCCAACCCCAAGCGCATGAACGGTTCGTGCCAGTCCGCATCGATAGAAAAGCGCACGGCGCGTTCACCGCTGCGCACCTCCATGCGCGTGATCAGGCGCGACGTGCGAAACGCGTAGGTTCCCTGCACGAGGGTTCGGACCGGTCCCCGTTCGACGACTTGTAGCGACTGTAGGTCGAACGATCCGAACTCCGTGTCGGCCGAAAGTCCCCCCGAACCCCACGTATCTTCGCGATCGGTGAACACCGCGAAGCGGGTCCGGGCAAGCGCCACCGTACCGTGCGCGTCGCGTAGACCCGAGGGGAGCCCCGAGTGCTCGTCGAGCTCGACGGCAAGCCCGGCGCTCTCAATGCGCGACGGTGACGTTTCGAGTGCAACGGTCACCTGCGGGACCGCCCCGCTTATGCGATAGGCTGCGTACCCGAACGGCGGGAGTTCCGCGGCAAAAGAGGTCGGTGCACTTTGACCCCCGTAGATCGGGTCGCGTTCGGTGACGATCTGCGTGGGGACGGGCTTGCCGTTGCCATCAAGGATGCTCGGTACGTGACCCGGAGGCACGGAGAGCGGATATTCGATGACCGTGTGAACGCTGTGCGGAAGCGGATTAAACACGACGAGCATCGCGTCGTCTTCGGGGGCGTGCCGGATTCGGTCGATGATGCTCTCGAGATAAACACGCGATGCGTCGAAGGCCGCCACGGCAACCGACCGATTTTGCTCGATCGCGGCATCGATATTCACGCGGAGCCCGGTTGCGGAGATGGTGTCGTGATGTTGATTGAGGAGAAGCGTCTGCCACATCTCGTCGAGGCTCGGCACAGGCAACCCAACGCCGCACAGCGCAGCCAGCACATCGAAACGCTCACAGTCGATTAACGCGCGCTCCGCGTCAATGATCGAGCGCTTCATGTCGTAGCCGTTTGTGTAGGCGCCGGGAAAGACGCCTTCGATCTCGCCGCGCCGGCTCGTTGCCGGCACGTTGATCGACCGGAGATACGACTCGATTAGAGAAAACGTGACTCGTGGCGCGCCGGGCGTTTTGAGATATTGGTTTAACGCTGCGACCGACTCCAGTGTCGGGCCGCCACCGTGATCGCCCAATCCGAACCATACGAGAAAATCGTTGCCGAGCTTTGCGCCGTCGTTGACGGCCTTAATCGCATCGTTCGTCCCGCCGCTCACGGGATTGTTGTAGGTCACCACGGACGAACTGCCGAGCGAATGCCAAATGAATGCTCCGGGCAGAACTGGTCCGTCCGCGAACGCTCCGCGCCCCATCACATAGTATCGAAAGCCTTGCGCCCGCAAAATCGCGGGAAGATTCGCCGATGAACCGAAGCTGTCCGGAAGGAATGCCACCGAAGTGCCGGTGCCCAGATGCTCGCGGAATTCGCGCAGACCGAACCATCCCTGGCGCATGAGTGATTCGCCGGAGACGATGTTGACGTCAGCCTCTGTCCACCACCCGCCGATCGGTTCCCAGCGCCCGAGCTTCACCATGCGTGCGATGCGAGCGAATGTACTAGGATCCGTCGTTCGAACCCAGGCGTAATACGAGGCGCTCGTTTCCGAGAATCTCAGTTGTGGAAAAGCATCGAGGACCCGAAGCGCCGAGCGAAACGTCGAGTCGCTCTGCTGCAGCCCCTCTTGGAGTGGCCATCGCCATGCGGCGTCTACATGCGAGTAGGTGGCCAGATGTACGACCGGTTCATCGGCGAGAGCACGTCGCGGAAGCAACGCGGCGGCGGTGGCTACGGCCAAGAACCTGCGGCGACTAGTCAGAAACGCCTTCCTTAGCGGGCAGAAACAGCGCGGCTATCAACGCCTCCTCTTGGACAAAAGGTTGGCGCACCATTTCCTTAACCTGGCGCTCATTTTCCTGACGGCTTCTCACCGCTTTACGCGGAAATTCTCACCGAAAGCTGAGAGATTGCCGAGAAGGAACGGCATTAACCTCTAAACGTATGCTGCGATGCGTGAGATTGTCTAGCTTTATAACCGCCCTGTTACTTGGGGCCATGCTGGCCGGTTGCGGGGGCGGCGGTGGAGGCGGGGGCGAGTCGCCTCCCATACCGATTACGAGCACGCCAACCGCGGCGCCCGCTCCGAATCCGAATGTCTATGCCGCCGATACGGCCGTCGACTGGACTTCTGCGCGCTATGATCCTAGCGGCAGTGGGAACAACCGGTTGCAAACCGCCGTTACCGAGGCAAACGTTGCACTGCTTACGCCGGCGTGGATTTTTAATGGAACGGTGGGCTCGCTTTCGTCGGTAGCGATCTTGGGTGGAATCGTTTACCGCACCGAGGAAGGCGGCAACACGTATGCGATCGGTGAACAAACCGGATCTCAGATCTGGAATTACGCTCCGGTTTCGCCTGAAGGCTTCAACGCCTCGCCCCTTGTGGCTGCCGGGAACGTGTATTTCGCAAGTACGACAGGTGCGTTCTACGTCGTTTCCAGCGGTTCGGGACAATATGAGTTCAACTATCCTCCGCCGGCGGAATGGGGCCCGCCCATCGGCGGTACGGAGCTGCGCGCGCACTACCGGGGCGCCCCCGTGTACGAGAACGGCACGCTCTATATTGGTGCGTCCAACCACGTCGAACCCATCAATTGCGTGCAGGGCGGACAGCTCATGGCGTTCGATCCTCTTTCGCCTACCATGCGCGCGATCGCGACGCTGACGCCAAACGGCACGAGCGGGGTCGGAGTGTGGAGTTCGCCGGTGTTCGACGCCTCGGGCGACATGTTCGTGGCTACCGGTAACACGTGTAATGTTACGAATGAGCCCTACGGCGACAGCATGCTCCGAGTGGATCCGAACTCGCTTTCCGTGATTTGGTCTGCGCCAGGGCCGATCGATGCAGACGATCTGGATTTCGGCGCGACGCCCGTCGTTGTCGACGACGAGGTGATCGACGGCGGTAAGGACGGCATCGTCTACGCCTACAATACGTCGAGCGGGCAATTGATTTGGAAGGAATCGCCGTTTCCCAACGGCGAGGTATTGGGAGCGCTCGCTACCGACGGCCGCTATCTCGTGGTGCCGTATGCGGTCAGCACCGACGCGCAGCACGGCGGGATTGCCGTCTTGGACCTGCACGGTAATCTCGTGTGGTCGCTCGTAACCGGTGAGGATCCGGCATATAACAAAGGCATTCTTTCGGCTCCGGCCATCTCACAGGGAATGTTGTTTATCGGTTACACGCAGCCCAACTGCACGTCGCAGTGCGACGGCTTGGGTGCCTTCGACCTTGCAACTGGAAAGCGGCTGTGGTGGTACTCGACGCCGTCGCCGATCTTTGGCGGTATCGTGGTGGTACAGGGCGGTGTGTTCGCAAACGAGGTCGGCAATCCGACGACCTACCGATTCAGTCCAATGTCGAAGGCCGATGGCTTGGCGCGCAGATCGTCGATGACCTACGGTACGCACTTTGGCGGCAGCGCCTACTTCCACGATCCGTGGCTGACGCGGACGAACTTTGAGGGAGATAACTCGGGACCGCTGCGCCCGTAAGGCCCCTGGCGCGGGCGACTAGCCCCGAAACGTTTTTACGTGCAAGAGGCCTGCACTGCGGAACGCCGCCGTTACCGCAGCGGGATCGACGTCGACCGGGTAGGCAACGACGGTACGCCCGTTGTCGATCGCGTCGTTGTAGTTGTCGGCCTCGTCGTCGGGAATCGGGAGGGTGCCGACGTGTTGAACCACGTGCGGGTGCGACAGGTAATCGTTGAGGGGAGTCGAGGGATTGATTCCCGGTACGCTCGTTCCAGGGTCATTGATGAGCAGATGGTCTTGGCTCGCGGCATGCACGAAATTGAGAAACGAGTCGTCGTGCTCGTCGGTACGATCGGCTTTCGTGATCACCACGAACTTCGAATGCTCGAGCCCGGTCATTGAACTCAGCATCTTTTCGAGGTCATCCACGTCTTGCGTCGGGGCAATACCGGTCACGAAAGCAGCCACGAGTTACTCCTTAACGTTGCAACGAGCTAAGATTTGAAGGCGCGTACTGCGGCGCCGAGGCGGCCGATGCCTTCTCGAATCTTCTCCTCGGAAGCGTTCGAGAAATTCAGACGCATGCCGTCGTGCACATCGCGCTCGGGATAGAAGCTGACACCGGGCACGAAGACGACTTTTTCCTGAGCCGAGACTTTGAGCAGTTCCGTAGTGTCCACGCCGTCTATGCTTGCCCACAAGAACATACCGCCCTCCGGGCGATTGAAATGCGTCCCGGCCGGCATGTGCTCGCGTAGCGCCTCCACCATTACATCGCGCCGGCGGCGGTAGGTTGTGACAATCTGTGCCACGTGCGCCTCAAAGGCTGTCGCCTTGGCCGCGTATTGGTGGAAGACGTACTGCGCGAGCGAGCCGGTCTGCAAGTCGGTGCCCTGCTTTGCCAGCGCGACTTTATCGCGCACGTCGTGATCGGGAATAGCCAGCCACGCGACCCGCAGACCCGGCGCCAAGATCTTGCTGCCGGTCCCCGAGTAGATCACGCATCCGGTCGTGGGAAACGACGAAAGCGAGAGAAGATCGCTTCCTTCAAAGCGCAATTCGCCGTACGGATCGTCCTCCACGATGGGCAGATCGAAACGCTCGCAGATGCGTACGATCGCTTCGCGACGATCGGCCGCGAGCGTGCGTCCGGTGGGATTCTGAAAGTTCGGCACGATGTACAGAAATTTCGGAAAGGGATCGGCGCGTTCGAGCACGTGCTCGAGCGAGTGCGGCATCATGCCGTCGTCGTCGGTGTCCACGGCGAGATACCGTGCCTGATAGGCATCGAATGCCTGAATCGCACCAAGGTACGTCGGGTGTTCGCAGACGACGTGATCGCCGGGATCGAGGAAAATTTTTCCGATCAGATCGAGTCCCTGTTGCGAACCGTTGACGATCAGAATCTCCGACGGATCGAAGGACGCGTGCAGGCGGTGTGTAAGGCGCGCCGCAACCCACGAGCGCATCTCGGGGATGCCTTCGGTGACGCCATACTGCAGCGCCGCTGCGCCGGCCGTTTCCATCACCTCGGCAGTGCACTGCGCGATTTCGCGCGTTGGAAACAGCTCGGGCGCGGGCAAGCCGCCGCCAAAGGAAATGATGTCGGGCTGCTGCGTGACCTTCAGCATCTCACGGATGGTTGACGCGCGCAGGTGAGCGGTTCGCTGCGCGAACTTCGCGCCGCGTGAGACGTGGGTCGTCATAGCACCGGCCTATATTAGCCGAGGGGCATGGGCGGTCCGCCTATGACCGCGCGCGGCGCGGGGGCGGTGCCCGGCACATTCCAATCGGGGACGAACGTCAGAAGCACGCCACCCAGGCCAACGAGCATGATCAACAGCGTCACCATAACGCCGAGCACCGGCACGAGCTCGGCCGCCGTCAGCAGCACGAGTCCAATCACCAGCGCTACCAGCGGCGCGGGCGTGGTCTTGGGCTGCAGCAATTCGTAGAACCGGCGTCCGACGAGCAGCGCAAGCGATGCCTTACCCAAGAAGACGGCGACCGCAAGCAGGACGAACTCGACCGGAATGAGTGGGATGAGGACGATCGTAAAAAGCAGCAGCACCGCGATTGGGAACGTGGCGACCCAACCGCACAATCCCGCCAAGGTCGAAATCGCCGGATGTTGTTCGAGCCGGTCGAGCGCCATGCGCGCGCGCACCGGAAAGATCAAGAAGACGACCAGCGCGATCACGTCCCACGTGATCGGCCAGAGCAAACGATGATCGGAAACATATCCACCATAGCTCTCGCCGCTGGGAGCCCAAGGCACGATGGTTTGCACGAGCCCTCCGGGGACTGCGTGTATCTTGCCGGTTACGAGACCGCGATTGTCGACGCTTCCGCCGAGTACGTTGACGTCACCATTGACCGTTCCTTCGATCGTTGCATCGCCCAGCACGACGTCGAGATCGCCGTCGACCACATGTCCCGGCTCTACCACGATCGGTCCGACGTACGTTCCACCGTGATCGACGCTGGTCGGATCGGCCAAAGCCGGACTCGTTGCAAACAGCGCGATCGCAAATGCAAGCGCGGGAATGATCCAGACAAAGTGACGGGGATTCATACGGCCTCCGAACGATTGACGGTAGCAGCGAGCCGCGCGCGAACGGCACGATACATAAATACGGTCGCGATCACGAGCAAAGTATCGAGCAGTAGCACACCGATCGCGCTCGCGAGAACCACCGGCGTCGCCGGGCTGACGCTCTGCGCCGTCGCCGAAAGCACCGCGAGGCCCTGCGCGCCGCCGTTTGCGAACGCGTGGCCGGTCGACGCGAGATAGGGTACGCGTCCGCCCAAGACCGCGTACATACCGCTGAGCGCTATCCAGGCGCCGATGACGTAGAACGTCAGTACCGCCCAGAGCGAGAGTTTGCGATTGACGTGGACCGGCGTGCTGCGCACTTCGGCCATTACGGCGAAGGTAAAGTTCGGTGCCAGTTCGACCGGAGCCGTCGTTGCAAGCAATGCGTCGACGACGCGCAGTTCAATGAGGAGCGATTCGCAATGCGGGCAGATACGCAGGTGTGCAGAGACGCGTGCCATCTCGCGCGCGCTCAGGGTTCCCTCGACGTAGCGGTCCAGCAGCGGTTCACACAAGGAGCAGCGCACGGGTGCCTCCTTTGTCCTGCGCCGCGGAACGCGAGCGCGACTCGCGCTCGAGGATCTTGCGCGCGAGCGCAATCTTGCCGCGATGAATCAGGGTCTTTACGTTGCCCAGCGAGAGACCGAGTGTGCTAGCGATCGTGTGATATTCCATGTTGTCAAAGTAGCGAAGGGCGAGCACCGTACGCGTACGTTCGGGAAGCTCGGCAAGTGCCTCGCGCAGTTCGTGCTCAGCTTCGGCACGCAGAATGCCACCGGCGGGATCCGACTCGACCGAAGGATCCGGTAGCGTGTTTTCGAGCGTCTGCTCTTCGGGAAGTTCTTGCGCCGGCGGGCGTCGCAGCGACTTGCCCAAATGCGTGCGCACCACGTTGCGCGCGATTTGATAAATCCAGGTCGAGAATCGACCCAGTTGCGGATTAAAGGTATCGAGGTGCGCGTAGGCTCGCAAGAACGTCTCCTGCGAGAGGTCCGACACATCGGGTGCGCAGCGGACGCTCGCCCCAATAAAGTTCGCGATCCCGCGCTTGTACCGGTCGACCAGCACGGCGAACAGGTCTTGTTCGCCGTCGCGGATGCGCCGGACCAGAGTTTCGTCGCTCTGTTGGGCGCGAGCGTCCGGCTCGATGGCCATCCCTCTCATTTCTTCCAGTGGCTCTGGCGAGTGCTACTTCCGGCCCACGGCTTTGTTACAGCCCAAAACTCTCACCCTGAGCAAGTCGAAGGGCGCGCAGGGTCGGATTGCTCGCATCCTTCGCGCTGAGGATCGGCGCGACTCCCCCGAGGGGCCATTCGATTGCCAGGTCGGGGTCGTTCCAGGCGATGCCCAGCTCGGCGGCCGGGTCATATTCGCTACTCTGTTTATAGTAGAGCAACGTTTCATCTTCGAGGGCGAGAAAGCCGTGCACGCACCCGGCCGGGATATACAGCTGGTGGTGCTCGTTTGCGCGCAGCATGACGGCGTGCCAGCGCATGAAGGTCGGACTCGCCGTGCGCACGTCGACGATGACGTCGTAGGCGCTGCCGCTAAGCACCTGCACGAGCTTCCCCATCCGCGGCGCGCCGTGCAATCCGCGCAGGACGAACCGGTCCGACATCGAGAGGTTGTCCTGCACGAAGTCCGCGTCGATCCCTGCGGGGAGGTAGCGCGAGCGCGCGTACGTCTCTTTGAACCAGCCGCGATCGTCTCGAAACACTTTCGGAACGATCTCAAGCGCGCCGTCGATCGACAACCGCGTGACCTCCATGGAAACCGCTGTTCGGCGTCGTAACCCAAATGCCCGTGAATGTTGCCAAACGAACCCCCGCGGTCTTTGGGTCACGCGCTATCGTCAATGCTGGTGCGCTGGTATTCGCTGCGAGCATGGTTCTAAGTGTCGGCGGATTCGTGTTTCATGCCCTTGCAAGCCGGCATCTTGGCGTCGATGCGTACGGGGCCTTCTATGCGCTCATTAGCTTGTATACCGTCGTCGGGTTGCCCGTGTCGATCTTTGCCCCGGTTGTGGCCAAGTATTCGGCTGAGTTTTCCGCGCTTCACGATGACGGGCACGTCCGGGGGCTGATCGGCTGGATTATTCGCGCGTTTGTTTTCGTGGGCGCGTTGTACGTCGTGGCCGGCCTGCTGTTTGCGACACCGCTCTCCGCGTTCTTGCACGTCGCGCCATGGGAGATTCCGATCGTGGGCCTTATGGCGGCAGTCGGAATTCTGGCCTCGACGATGCGTTCGATCGGACAGGGCCTTCACGCATACGGGGCCTATGCGTGGTCGCTTGCGAGCGAAGGCGTCGTCAAAGTCGCCGCGTTGCTCGCGGGCGCAGCCCTTGGACTCACGATCTTCGGAACGACGGGAGCGTTCTTATGCGGGATGACCGCCGGTGCAGTAGTGATTGCGGCACCGCTGATAAAGCGCTATCGCCGCATCGCTCCCGAGCCGATTATCCTCGATTGGCGCCGGATCTTCGCAACGACCGGTGGAGCGGCGGTGCTCACCCTTACCATGACGGCGATGGGATTCGCCGATGTGCTGATCGTCAAGCACTTCTTCCCGCCTGAACAGGCCGGACTCTATTCGGTCGCCTCGCTCTGCGGGAAAATCCTATTATACTTCGTCGGATTTGTGCCCGCGATTCTGATTCCCCAAGCAACTCATCGTCACGCACGCGGCGAGCAAACGCGGAAGATCCTCTGGGGAACGGTCGTCTTCATTGCAGTTGTCTCGCTTCTCGCCGTCGCCGCCTATCGTGTCGGCGGGCTGCTCTTACTTCATATCTTGACTGGTCGCGCGTTTGATGCCGCGTTACCGTTGCTTCCAACCTACGCCGCGGCGATGGCGGCGCTGGCGCTGACCAACAGCCTAGGATCGTATGGCATGGCAACTCACCGTCTGGCGTTTGTTGTGCCCCTTTTGAGTGCAACGCTCGGCACGCTGGGGATGATCGCATTCGCTCATCCAACGCTGCAGGTGGTCGTTTCGGAGTTGATGATCGGCAATCTTGTGATGGCGCTGGCCGTCGTCGTACCGCTCGCGATTCAAGGCGCGCGCGGGACTCACGCGTGAAGGTTCTGCTTCTTGGCGGTTCCGGCCAGCTTGGTTCGGAGATTCGGTCGCGTTGGACGGGCGATGAGGTTATCGCCCCACCTCATGGTGAGCTCGACCTCGAGGACGCCCCGGCCATCGAACGCGCGATCGAATCGACGCAACCGGACTTGTTCGTCAACTGCGCGGCGTTCCACAACGTCGACGCCTGCGAGCAACAGCCCGAGCGCGCATTTGCTGCCAACGCGTTGGCCGTCGATCGCGCCGCGGCGTTGTGCGAGCAACGTGCACTCGCCTTTTTGACGATCAGCACCGACTATGTGTTCGACGGTCACGCGAGCGCGCCGTATACAGAAGAAGATTGCGCGCGACCCATTTCGGTCTACGGCACATCGAAGCTTGCCGGCGAACAGCTCGTTTTGCGCCGAGCGATCAAGGCGTACGTCGTGCGGACCTGCGGCGTGTATGGCGTGCATGCTTCAAAGAGCAAGGGCACCTTCATCGATAGGATTATCACGCAGGCCCGGTCGGGCGAGACGACCCGGGTCGTGAGCGACGTCATTGCATCGCCGACCTACGCAAGTCATTTGGCGACGGCGTTGCGCGCGCTGGTCGAACGCGGTGCCCCCGGCTTGTATCACGCCTGCAACGTGGGTCCGGTGAGTTGGTACGATTTCGCAAGCGCTGCGCTGGATCTCGCGGGAATCGTGCAACCGATCGAACCGATTGCGGCCGCGCAGTGGAAGGCACCGGCGCGGCGCCCGGCGTTCTCTGCGCTTGCTAATGCCAAGCTTGACGCCCTCGGAATCGCGATGCCGTCGTGGCGTGAGGGGATCGCCGCGTACCTGCGCGATAAGTAGGTGGTCGTGGAACTGCGAATCGATCGTTCGCTCGTCACTCGTTGCCGCGAGCTCGCTGCGGCGATTGCCGCTCCGGTGAGCGACTTTATCGCCGCGCATTCGACCGTTGCGGTCGAGCGTTCGGCGCTGAGGCTGCTCGGCATCGACGGCGTCGGACCGGACGAGATTCCGATTCCGAACATGATCGTCGATGCGCTCTCGCCCGCCGAGCGATCGCGCGGCGTCGCGGTCGCCGTCGGAAAAGCGCTGGCCGAAACCGGACTCGAGCCGGGTGCGCTCGGCGAAGCCTTCGCCACCGGTCGCGTGACGCTTGCGCAGTTCGCGACCGCACCGGAGGAAGCCGCGCGCGGTGCGTTACGCCCGTTTGTCGAGGCGGCGCTCGCGCGCGTGCGAGCGAACCGTGCCGAACGCGACATGCGCCTTGCCGAGCTACCCCAGTTGCCGCCACCGCTGCTCTACGTCATCGTCGCGAGCGGAAACATCTACGAAGATCGTACGGCGGCGGTTGCCGCGGCCGAGGCCGGCGCGCAGATCATTGCCGTCATTCGATCCACCGGACAGTCTTTGCTCGACTTTGTTCCGTTTGGCCCGACGATCGAAGGCTTCGGCGGCACTTATGCAACGCAAGAGAATTTTCGCATCATGCGCGAGGCCCTCGACGAAGTCTCCGAACGGCTCGGACGATACGTGATGCTCACGAATTACGCCAGCGGACTGTGCATGCCGGAGATCGCGACGATGGCCGCGCTCGAACGGCTCGACATGCTGCTCAACGATTCGATGTACGGCATACTCTTTCGCGACATCAACATGAAGCGCACGTTCGTCGATCAGCACTTCAGCCGCATGCTAAACGCCTACTCGGGCATCATCATCAACACGGGTGAAGATAATTATCTGACGACGGCCGACGCGGTCGAGCAAGCGCCCGCCGTGCTGGCCTCGCAATTCATCAATGAAGAATTTGCGCACCGCGCGGGCATGCCGGACCAGCAAATCGGCCTGGGCGATGCGTACGAGATCAGCCCCGATCTCGAAGACGGTTTTCTCTTTCAGGTCGCGCAAGCGCAGCTCGCACGGCAAGTCTTCCCGGATGCCCCGCTCAAGTACATGCCGCCGACCAAACACATGACCGGCGACATCTTCAAGGGCCATCTCATCGATGCGATGTTCAACCTGACGTCCGTGATGACGCATCAGACGATCCACTTGTGCGGCATGCTCACCGAGGCAATCCACACGCCCTTTCTCGCCGACCGCGCGCTCTCGATCGAGAATGCCCGGTACATCATGAATACCGCGCGACACTTCGGTGATGAAATCAGCGCGAAGCCCAACGGCGTCATCGAGCGCCGCGCACAGTCGGTCTTAGCCGACTGTGCGCTCCTGCTCGAACGCGTCGCCGATCTGGGGCTCATGCACGCAATCGAAGCCAAGGTCTTTGCCGACGTCTCGCGGCCACCCGACGGTGGACGCGGCTTCGATGGTGTCTTCGCCCGGGCCGGCGACTACTGGAACCCCTTTGAGGAAGCGCTCTTGTATGCGGCTCGTTAAGCCCTACGGCGATACGATGAACGACGGCAAGGTGCAGCTCTCATTCGCGCTGCCGATCGATTGGAGCGAAGCGGCCGACGAAGCCGCGCGCCAGCTCGTCGCCAAGATGGGCTTCACCGAGGTGCAAGTCGTTGAGGGCCGTTCAATTGCGAGCGGCTTCTCGACCTTCGTGGTTTATGCCAGCACCCCACAGTCGATCGACGCAGGCGCGGTCAAAGCGCCGTCGGCAAAGACGCGTACGATGTCGATGGAAGAGATCGACGCATACATTCGCGATCGGTTGGGACGTAGGATCCGCATTGCGGGCGCGTGCATCGGAACCGATGCCCATACGGTCGGAATCGACGCGATCCTAAACATGAAGGGCTACAAGGGCGACTACGGCCTCGAGCGCTACCACATGTTCGAGACGTTTAATCTCGGCAGCCAAGTCGCGGTCGAAGATTTTGTGCGGTTTGCGAAGGAGCGCGCGATCGACGCGATGCTGGCCTCCCAGGTCGTTACCCAAAAAGGCAGCGACATGAAGAATTTCACATCTTTGGTGGAATTACTCGAAGCCGAAGGGCTGCGAGATCGCATCGTCCTGATCTGCGGCGGTCCGCGGGTTACCAATCTTATGGCAAGCGAACTTGGGTACGATGCCGGATTCGGCCGGGGGACGCTCCCCAGCGAAGTCGCCGCGTTCGTCGCCACCGCGCTTGCCGGGATGGTTCGCGCAGGGCAGTAGCCAATACGGCGGGGGCAGTGTTCAGCGACCTTCTCGGCTGGTTCACGGGTAAGGATGCCAACCGCCGCAAGTATCCCCGAAAGCGGAAACCGTATCGGGCGACGGTCTCCGTGGACGCGGGGCTCACGCAAAAGCCCGCGATCGGTTTGGATATAAGCGGAGGCGGTTTGTGCGTGCTTACGCAAGAACCGGTCGGCCGCGACGAGTTTGAGATACGCGCGACGATTGAGACGCGCGTCATTCGGATGCGCGCGAAAGCTGTCTGGCAAGATACGGTCTCGCATCAAGGCAAGTCGGTCTGGCGTTACGGCATGCGCTTTACCGGCATCTCCGCCGACGACTGGGATGCGATTATTCGCTACACGACCGACAAGCCGGTTGCCGAAG
>Ga0302325_10002295_pt1 | contig 46639 bp, 42 predicted proteins | sample Palsa_T0_2_FD_201948 | JGI IMG/M metagenome (GOLD analysis project Ga0302325, IMG submission 201948) | Peat permafrost microbial communities from Stordalen Mire near Abisko, Sweden - Palsa_T0_2 | ecosystem: Environmental > Terrestrial > Soil > Palsa > Peat permafrost | place: Sweden: Abisko...
CGCTTTCGATCACGCACGGACCCGCAATCACGAACAGCGGCGCGTTTGCGCCGAAGTGAATCGAGTTCACCGAGAATGTTTTGTTTACCGCCACGGTGCCGAAGAATTCCTTTGAATGATGCCCAGCGTATTCGGGTTCGGGAGGATTTGCAATGGCGGGCCGCAGACACCCACCACGAAAACAGCGGACAGTTGACAGGGGGCATAGGGGAGAGAAAATGACGCTATGGCACATCAACTAACTACGTCGTACGTGAAGGGCTCTACGGATCTATTCCGCCACTACAAAAAACTGGGCGAGCGTGCTATGGCGCAATGCCCGGACGAAGGGCTGTTTGTGGCGCTGGATGCGGAGTCGAATTCCATCGCGATCATCGTGAAGCATATGGTGGGGAATATGCGTTCGCGGTGGAGGGATTTCCTTACCACTGACGGCGAGAAGCCGGACCGGAACCGCGACACCGAATTTGAAGTGCCAACTAAGACGCACGCCGAGCTGATGGCAATGTGGGAAGGCGGCTGGAAATATCTTTTCGATGCGCTGGAGCCGCTTACAGACGCCGACATGACGAAGACGGTTACCATCCGGTCCTCGCCGCACTCGGTGATGCAGGCCATTAATCGTCAGGTGGCGCATTACGCGCATCATGTGGGACAAATTGTGCTTCTGGCGAAACATTTCACGACGAAGGCTGGGAAGAAGTGGGAAACATTGAGCGTTCCGCGCGGGCAGTCAACGCAGTTTACGGCGGAAGTGGCGGCGGGAAAGAGAGCGGAACGGTGAGGCAGCGAAAAATAATCTGATTCCCCCGCGTATGTTGTGGACTTGCGAAAGAAAGAAAGAAAGAAAGAAAGAAAGAAAAAGAAACAGCAGATCCCTCTCTGCGCGTCGCGTCCTCCGCTTCGCGGAGGAAAAGACAAAAGCGCGCGACGCTTCTCTCGGGATGACAGGGTTTGGGTAGAGTCGCGAGTTAGTCGGCGGGGTTGATGGCGCGGGATTCGGCGTTGGCTATGCCCTGGCGCTGATGGCGGTTTTCGACGCTGGCGCGGATGAAGGCGGCGAACAGCGGATGCGGGGCCAGAGGCTTGGACTTGAATTCGGGATGGAACTGGCAGCCGACGAACCACGGGTGGTCGGGGGCTTCGACGATTTCGACGTACACGCCATCGGGGGTGCGTCCTGTGATGCGGAAGCCGGCGCGGGTTAGCGTGTCTTCGTATTCGCAATTGAATTCATAGCGGTGGCGATGGCGCTCTGAAATTTCTAGCTGGCCGTAGGCTTTGGCCGCGAACGAGCCCGGCTGCAACTTGCATTTCCACGCGCCGAGCCGCATGGTGCCGCCCATTTCGTCCACACCGAGAAGCTCGCGCAATTTATAAATCACGCGATTGGGTGTGCCGGGGTCGAACTCGGTGCTGTCGGCATGGTCGATGTGCGAAACGGTGCGCGCATATTCGATGGTAGCGCACTGCATTCCGAGGCAAATTCCGAAGAAAGGAATCTTTTTCTCGCGCGCGTAGGTGATGGCGTGAACCATCCCGGCGATGCCGCGTTTGCCGAATCCGCCCGGAACTAGAATGCCGTCCACGTGGCGCAGGAGGCGTTCGGCGGTGGCGGGCGAGTCAATCTCTTCGGCTTCGATCCATTCGACTACGACGCGATGGCGATTGGCGAGGCCGCCGTGTCCCAAAGCTTCGCGCAAACTTTTGTAGGCGTCTTCGAGCTGAACGTACTTTCCTACCACGCCGATGCGCACTTCACCCTGCGGATGCTCGAGAGTTTCGAGCATGGCGAGCCAGCGGGAAAGATCTCGCGGCGGAGCTTGCAGATGCAACAGACGAAGAATTTGTTCGTCGAGGCCTTCGGCCGCGAGCGACATGGGAACTTCGTAAATATTGCCGACGTCGGGAGCGGAGATGACGCAGGATTCGGCCATGTTGCAAAAGAGCGCGATCTTGGATTTCAGGTCGGTGGGGAGCTGGCGATCACTGCGACAAATTAAAATGTCAGGTTGAATTCCGATGCTGAGAAGTTCTTTCACGCTGTGCTGCGTAGGCTTGGTCTTCAACTCGCCCGCAGTGGGAATAAAAGGCACAAGTGTGAGGTGAACGAAGATTACGTTTTCGGGGCCGAGTTCGAGGCGCATCTGGCGGATGGCTTCGAGAAAGGGCAGAGACTCGATGTCACCTACCGTGCCGCCGATTTCGACCAGGACGATGTCCGGCGCGTCGGGGCCGGATGAAACTTTGCGGAAGGCGGCTTTGATTTCGTCGGTGACATGGGGAATTACCTGGACGGTTTTTCCGAGGTAATCGCCGCGGCGCTCTTTGGTGATGATGGATTCGTAGATTCGGCCGGTGGTCCAGTTGTGATCGCGGGTTAAGTGCGCATTGGTGAAGCGCTCGTAGTGGCCAAGGTCGAGGTCGGTCTCAGCGCCATCGTCGGTGACAAACACTTCCCCGTGCTGATAGGGCGACATGGTGCCAGGATCAACGTTCAGGTAGGGATCGCACTTCTGGAGGGTGACTTTCAGACCGCGGCTTTCGAGGAGACATCCGATGGAGGCGGCGGCGACGCCCTTTCCGAGTGAAGAAACTACGCCCCCTGTGACGAAAATGTACTTCGGGGCGGAACGCAAAGGGCTCGACTTCCTCCGGAAAGAATCTGCGTACTCAACATTATGGTCACAATGGCGGCGCGTGTCAAATCACGTTTTCAATTTTTATTTTGATGCGATTCGCCGGGTAAATACGCTGCGGACGGTTTTGAGGTTGGTCTGGCCCGCCTGTGGTTACTTCGCCGGGCCTTCGCGCAATATTTTTTCGACGCGCTCGACGTCGGCGGGTACGTCGACGCTAACGCTGTCGTAATCCGCTTCTACTACGCCGATGTGAAAGCCGTTTTCGAGCCAGCGAAGCTGTTCGAGTTGTTCGATGCGCTCAAGTTCGCCTGGAGGAAGGGTGGGAAACTCGAGCAGGGCGTCGCGGCGATAACCGTAAAGTCCTATGTGCTTCCAATGCTCGGCGGCGACCTTCGCGCCGGTGTCGCGGACCCAGGGAATGGGCGCGCGCGAAAAATAGAGCGCGTTGCCGTCGAAATCGCGAACAACTTTCACCACGTTGGGATCCATGATGTCGTTGGGCTTGGTGATGGCGGCACAGGGCGTGGCAATCTGCATTGAGTCGTCGCCGGTGAGAGCCTGGATTACCGCGTCCACGGAGGCGGAATCGATCAACGGTTCATCGCCCTGCACGTTAACGTAAATGTCGGCGGGGATGTGTACGGCGACTTCCGCGACTCGATCGGTACCGGTACGGTGGTCGGCGCGAGTCAGGATCGCTTCGGCACCGAAGGATGTTACCGCGTCCTTGATGCGCTGGTCTTCGGTGGCAACTATTATGCGGGGCGCGCCGGCGGCTTCGCGCAAGCGTTCCACAACGTGCTGAATCATTGGGCGACCGGCAATCTGGGCCAGAGGCTTGCCGGGAAATCGAACCGAAGCGTAACGCGCCGGAACCACCACCAAAACATTTTTCGCCTGGGCTGAATTCATAAGAACCCGCTAACGTCGGCGTGCGGCTCGCATATTAGCATGGACGGGACGGCGGTGCGGCGGGTACTGGCCGGACCACTACGAAAATACTGGAAGGTGCCGCTTGCTTTAGGATAAGCGAGTGCTACAATCGCACCAGAGACACAGAGACCCGCGGCGCTGCGCGGGTTTCGCATTATTTTCGGGGGTCCAGTTGCTAGTCCGCGCACGCGTTCGGTTGCGGAACTATTCCCTGGCAGCGCTTTGCGCGGCTCTGGCATTGTCCGCGTTGGTAGCCTCTCCTGCATGGTCCCAAGAAGAATCTCCCGCGGGACCAGTTCCAACTGAAAACTCGCAACGAATAGAGAAGGGCAAGGCGCTGAAGGCAGAAACAGATTTAGCGCTGATCAACGTCACTGTGACCGATCCTTATGGGCGGCTTGTGACCGGGCTGGAACAAAGCAACTTCCGCATTTTCGAAGACGGAGTGGAGCAGGAAGTTCTGCGCTTTTCGGGCGAGGACGTGCCCATCTCGATCGGCGTGATTTTCGATATGAGCGGGAGCATGAGCGACAAGATCGAAAAATCCCGGACCGCCGCGGTACAGTTTTTCCGCACTGCAAACCCGAAGGATGAGTTCCTGTTAATTAATTTTAACGACCGCGCGCAACTGACCAGCCCGTTCACGGCCAGCGTTGAAGATTTGCAGAACCGGCTGATGTTTACGTCCGCACACGGGCAAACGGCTCTGCTGGATGGAATTTATCTGGGCCTCAGCGAAATGAAAGGCGCACACAACACAAAGAAAGCATTGCTCGTCATATCTGACGGAGGCGATAATCATAGCCGCTACACGGAAACCGACATCCGGAAGTATGCAAGAGAAGCCGATGTGCAGATTTACGCCATCGGTTTGTATGATGAAGGTGGCGGGCCGACAGTGGAAGAACGGCTGGGACCGTCGCTACTGTCAGAATTAACGGAAATGACCGGCGGGCGCGCCTTCGCTGTCACCAGCATGGGCGACATGCCCGACATCGCGTCGAAAATCAGCATGGAGTTGCGGAACCAATATGTGGTTGGATACAGACCAAGCAACCGGACGCACGATGGAAAATGGCGCAAAGTCAAAATTAAGCTGCGTCCTCCCAAGGGACTTCCACCGCTTACCGTTTACGCCAGGTCAGGCTATTACGCGCCCGGCCATTAGGCATTCGGCGACAATTTCTCTGCTCTTGCTGGCATTGCTCTGCGCCGGCCCCTGCTTGCGCGCGCAAAATCCGCTTCCGCCGAGCCCCCCTCCCCCGCAGACACCGGGAACGCAAGGCCAAAGCACCACAATCAAGAATGTTGTCGACCTGGTGGTATTGCATGCGACTGTAGTGGATGAAAAGGGGCAGTTTGTTCCGGATCTACCCAGGGACAATTTTCGGGTTTTTGAAGACAAAGTCGAACAGAAAATATCAGTATTCACGAAAGAAGATGTGCCGGTGACGATGGGGCTGGTGATTGACAACAGCGGCAGCATGAAGGACAAGCGCGCGCAGGTGAACGAAGCGGCGCTGTCGTTCGTGCGAACCAGCAATACCGCGGACGAAGTCTTCGTGGTGAATTTCAATGACGAATATTATCTGGACCTGGACGAGGACTTCACCAGCAATCCCGAGGAACTTCACGAAGCGCTGGAGAAAATCGATACGCGGGGCAGCACGGCGCTGTACGACGCGATTATCGGATCGTTGGACCATCTTAAGAAGGGGCACAAGGACAAACGTGTTCTGCTGGTGATCACGGATGGCGACGATGACGCCAGCCGCAAGGATTTCGCCTATACCGTGAAAGCGGCGGTGCAATCGAACGCCGTGATTTACGCGGTGGGCGTCTTCAGCGATGAGGATCGCAAGAGCAACAAGAAAATGGTGCGAAAATCAAAAAAAGATTTGAGCACACTCACGGAAGCCACTGGCGGGCTGGCCTTCTTCCCGGACAATCTAGCCGACGTGGATTCTGTCTGCACGGAGATTGCGAGAGATATTCGCAATCAGTACACCATCGGGTACTACCCCACGAATACGGCTAAGGATGGCACGTTCCGCTCCGTAAGACTTGAACTGATTCCGCCAAAGGGACATGGAAAACTTTCCGTCCGCACGCGCACGGGGTACTACGCAAGCAAAACGGCTACGGGTAACTAGCCCGGCTTGCGAAGTTTGGTGCGTTCGTGCTGGAACGTCCCGCATCGCAAGGCTGCGCCCTAAAGAATCATCCCTTCGATTTCGACGCAGACACCGAAATTAACCAGCAAGTGAATTGAGGAAGCTAGTGCCGTGGGGGATGCTCGTGTAGAAATTTTCGGCGATGGTCTGGCCCATGTCGGCGAGGGTTGCGCGAGTGCCGAGATTCGTGCCGCTAGGCGAGCTTGGATTGTAGGCGAGTATGGGGACGTACTCGCGGGAATGATCCGTTGTGGGATTCACGGGATCGGGGTCGCAGCCATGGTCTGCCGTGATGATAAGCAAATCCGAAGGGCGCAAGATATCGATAAAGGGTCCCAGCAGCGCGTCAAATTCTTCCAGAGACCGTGCGAAGCCTTCCACATCTTTACGATGGCCGAAGAGCATGTCGAAATCCACGAGGTTTGCGAAAATTAGTCCGCTCGGGCGCTGCGCGAGCGCTTCGGTGAGCTTGGCCATGCCGTCAGCGTTGTTTTTTGTGGTGACATAGTCGTCCACGCCGCGACCGTTGTAGATGTCATGAATTTTGCCCACGCCGAAAACCGGGATTTTGGCGTCCGCGAGCACGTCGAGCAGCATGGGACGGGGGGGCTCAACGGCATAGTCGTGGCGGCGTTCGGTGCGGCGAAAATTTTCAGCCAGGCCGGAGAAAGGCCGGGCGATCACGCGGCCTACCCGATTCGGACCATGGAGCAGTTTGCGCGCGACCTCGCACATGCGGTAGAGATCGGCAATCGGAATTACGTCCTCGTGCGCGGCAATTTGAAATACGCTGTCGCCGGAGGTGTACACGATCGGGAATCCTGTGCGCACATGTTCTTCGCCCAGTTCCTTGATGATCTCCGTTCCTGATGCCGGCTTATTTCCGAGCGTGCGGCGCCCGATTCGAAACTCGAATTCCATAATCAGCGATTTCGGAAAGCCTTGCGGATACACGGGGAAGGCTTGTTCCAGCCAAATGCCGGCCATTTCCCAGTGTCCTGTCGTTGTGTCCTTGCCTGGAGAAACTGTTACGCCTCTTCCATAACTACCCGCGGGTTTCGCCGGAGGCTGTAGATTCGCGAGCGGCTTGATATTCGCGAGGCCGAGACGAACGAGGTTTGGAAGTTTCAGCGGGCGGGAGCGTGCGATGTGGCCCAGGGTGTCGCGTCCCACGTCGCCGTAACCGGCGGCGTCCGGCAATTCGCCGATGCCGACGCTATCGAGGACGATCCAGATCACACGGTTAAAATGTGGGTTGGCTGCAGGCACGGCGGCATTTTACCAGAGCGGCCGGATTTTCTGAGGGTAACTGCAATGCCAGTCGTCTCCTACAGCGTCACAGTTTCAGGCCTACGCGATGTTGAGGCGATTTCTTCTCCCATTCTGACCTCGTGAGTTCGTAGAGGTTTATGACGCGGCCGCTGGCAGGAATTTCTTCGCGACTAATACATTTGAATCCGAACTTCTGCAAAATATGTGCCGACGCATCATTCCCTTTTTCCACGTCAGCCACGAGGCGAGCCAAGCCCAACCGGTTAAATGCGACGTCAATGAAAGCTTGGGAGGCTTCCGAGGCAAAGCCTCGTCGCCAGTAAGGCTGGGCGAGATAGTATCCGAGGTGTGCTTCACCCTTTTTGTCGCCGGCACGGAGCCCACAACTTCCTATGTATTTCCTTTCTTCTTTAAGAATTGTGGCCCACAGGCCATAAGTTTCTTTTGGCCGGCCCAGGTATTCATCCCGGAAACGAGTGCGCGCTTTTTCGAGAGGCCATGCTCGGCCTCCCACGTAACGCCGGACTTCGGGGTCTGTATGCATGCTGATAAAATCGGGCTCATCCTGAGGCTCGTGCGTGCGAAAGAACAATCGCTGTGTTTCCATGAAAATCACAGTGCCCGCCTAGCTGATCGAACTTGGACCATCGCAAGAGTAACACCAGGCCGTGACCCGGGGAGTTTCCATGGGGTCCGAACGGGCCGATAGCCTCGGCCAAACTGTACCATCAAGGCCGCGGAAGGCGATTTGCCGGGCTTGACGAGGCGGCGTATAATTATCGGTTTACACGCATGTCGACAAAACACACAGACAAGCTAGCTGTTGCCTCCACCGCCAACGAGGCTCCTGACTCGGTCTTGCGTCCGGAGACACCCGGTGACGTGGAAGAAATACGCGTTCGCGGGGCGCGCGTTCATAATCTAAAGAACATTGATTTCGTGATCCCGCATAACGCCATTACGGTGGTGACGGGAGTTTCCGGGTCCGGCAAATCGAGCCTGGCGTTCGACACACTTTACGCCGAGGGACAGCGCCGCTATATCGAATCGCTTTCGGCCTACGCGCGGCAGTTCCTGGAGCGCATCGAAAAACCGGACGTGGATGAAATCACGGGGATTGCTCCGGCCATTTCGATCCGTCAAAAGAACTCCACGCGCAACCCGCGGTCCACAGTGGCGACCGCGACGGAAATTTACGACTATCTCCGCCTGCTTTTCGCGCGCATCGGACGCACGATCTGCCTGCAGTGCGGAGAAGAGGTGCGAAAAGATACGCACGATGAGATCGCCGCGCGCGTCCTTGCGCTTCCCGCAGGGCGCAGGTTCTACGTTCTCTACGAATTGAAATTCACTCCCGAAGCGGCAACGAACGCGCCGCAGGCAGTTCGTTCGCGCAAAGCAGTTCGCGTGACGCAGGAAACGGTTCGGGAATCGTTGATCGCCTTGCGCAAGCGCGGCTTCAACCGGCTATATCAAGCCGGGCGGGTATTCGAATTTTCCACGCCAGAAGAATTGCTGGATGTGGATTTCACACGGCCTGTGTATGTGGTGGTGGACCGGCTGGCGCTGGGGCCCGAGATTCGATCGCGGCTGATGGATTCTATCGAAATTTGTTACCGTGAAGGGCGGGGCGAGGCCATCCTGGAATTCGTGCCCGACGCTCCCGGCGCAACGCCGGAGCGGCTTGTGTTCAACGAGCGGTTCGAATGCAAGAAATGCGGAGCGACATATCAAGAGCCGGAGCCGCGACTTTTCTCGTTCAACAGCCCGTACGGCGCTTGCCCACGCTGCCAGGGATTCGGCAACACGATTGATTTTGATATCGACCGCGTGATCCCGGACAAGAGCAAATCGCTCGCGGATGGCGCGATCCAGCCGTGGACCAAGCCGCGCTATCGCCAACTCGCGATGGACATGCGCCGATACGCGCGCGCAAAAGGAATTCCGGTTGACGTTCCTTTCCGCGAGCTGACTGCTGCGCAGCGCGACGCGATCATCGAAGGCGACCGCAAAGAAAAATACGAAGGCGTGCAGGGCTTTTTCGGATTCCTGGAGCGAAAAAAATACAAGCTGCACGTACGCGTATTCCTCAGCCGGTACCGCGGCTACGCAACGTGTCCGGACTGCCATGGAACCAGGCTTCGCGCGGAGGCTCGCGCGGTGAAAATTGCGGGGCGCTCGATCACGGAAGTCTGCCAGATGACGGTGAAGGAGGCGCGTCCGTTTTTCGCAAGCCTTACGCTCACTCCGGCGGAAGCGACCATCGTCGAAAAAGTTCTGGAAGAAATTCAGCTGCGCTTGAGGTTTCTGGACGAAGTGGGGCTGGATTACTTGACGCTCGACCGGCTCACTTCCACTCTGTCGGGCGGCGAAGCGCAGCGGATACAACTCGCGACTTCGCTCGGATCTCATCTTGTGGGCGCGCTCTACGTTTTGGATGAACCCTCTATCGGACTGCATCCGCGCGATACGAACCGGCTGATTGAAATCCTCAAGGGGCTGCGAGACCTGGGGAACACGCTGCTGGTGGTGGAACACGATCCCGACACAATTCTCGGCGCCGATCACATTTTGGAACTCGGCCCGGGCGCTGGTGAACATGGCGGGAAATTAATGTTTGCAGGAACGCGCGACGCGATGCTTGCTGATCCTCAATCGCTGACCGCACGCTACCTGCGCGGCGATTTGAAAGTGGCGCTGCCGGCGCAACGCCGCAAAACGCAAGGCAAATTCCTGAAGATCATTGGCGCTCACAGCCACAATCTGAAGAATATTGACGTGATGATCCCGTTGGGGATGCTCGTAGCGGTGACGGGAGTTTCCGGCTCGGGAAAATCCACGCTGGTTTATGACGTGTTGTACAAAGCGCTGCAGCTGAAGCGCACGGGCGGAAACTGGCGCGAGTGCTGCGATCGTTTGGAGGGTGACGCCGCGGTGACGGCGGTGGAGATGGTCGATCAGTCCCCCATCGGCCGCACGCCGCGTTCGAATCCGGCCACGTATTTGAAAGCGTTCGACCCCATACGAGAAGTTTTCGCGTCCACTCCGGAAGCGAAGAAACGCGGATTCACGCCCGGGCATTTTTCGTTCAACATTCCCGGCGGACGGTGCGAAACGTGCCAGGGGGACGGCACAGTCACGGTGGAGATGCGTTTTCTGGCGGACGTTGAGCTGATCTGCGAAGAATGCCGCGGGACACGTTATAAGAGCGCAGTGCTGGACGTGCGTTACAAAGAGAAAAATATTCACGACGTTCTGCAGATGACCGTGCGCGAGGCGCTCACATTTTTCGCGGCGAATCCGAAGGTCACCGCGCGGCTTCGGGTGCTCGAAGAAGTTGGGCTTGGGTATCTACGGCTGGGCCAGTCGGGCACCACCCTTTCAGGCGGCGAAGCACAACGCTTGAAACTTGCGGCGCATCTTACGCGGCAGGAGAATACCGGCATCCTGTATATTTTTGACGAGCCCACCACCGGGCTGCACTTTGACGATATTCAGAAACTCTTGACTGCGTTTCGCAAATTAATTGAAGGCGGGGCTTCGGTGCTGATCATCGAGCACAATCTGGACGTGATCAAATCCTCGGATTGGGTGATCGACCTGGGGCCGGAGGGCGGCGAGGGAGGCGGCCGGGTGGTGGCTTCGGGAACGCCGGAGCAAGTGGCGCGGAATTCGCATTCGCACACGGGCAAATATTTGGCGCGCGTTTTGAAGCCGCGCAACGGCTCTAATCACGCGAACGATCATCCGCCGGCTACCCCAAACGGCTCGGTTCAAAGTTCAACTCAGAACCCATGAAAATGTTTGCGAAGCGGCTGGCTTGCTGTTGCGCGCTTTGCGTTTTTCTGGGCGCTGCGGCGGACAGTTTCGCGCAAACCGTCAGCACAACCAGAACGCGCATCCCACAGAACGCGGCTGCCGTCGCGCTGAACAATTTGCTGGGCCAGGCGCAAGCGGCGATGGATCGAAAAGATTACGCCGCAGCCGTGCAAGCCTACCAGGAATATCTTGTCGAGAAGCCAGACGACGCCACTGTGCATTACGATCTGGGCTACGTGTACACCGCGATGCAGAAAAGTGCGGAAGCGAAGGCCGAATACGAAAAGGCGATTTCGCTCGATCCCAAAATGGCAGCGGCCTATCAGAACCTGGGGCTGACGCTGCTGACCACTGACCCGTCCGCGGCGATTGCGCCTCTGCAAAAGGCCGCGGAATTATCGCCGGAGGACGCACGAACGAAGTGGCTTCTGGGCACGGCTCTCGAAGTGAACGGGAAGCTGGGTTTGGCGATCGACCAATACGAAGCGGCGAGGAAACTAGACGACAAAGATCCCGACATTCGAACATCGCTGGGGCACGCGCTGCTGGGCGCTGGGCGTCCAGCCGATGCGGAAGCGGTGTATCGGGAGGCGCTGCCATTACGTCCCGCGGGCGCTGCGTTGGGGCAAGCGCATCTCGGACTGGCCCAAGCTTTGTTTGCGCAGAAAAAGATCGACGAAGCGGCGACCGAACTGGCGGCCTATTTGCAGAGTAAGCCTAATGACGCGAATGCCCGGATGGAACTCGCCGCCGAGCTTGCCGAGCTGGGCAAGAACGATGAAGCTCTGGCAGAACTCGATCACGCGACAGCCGGCGCGCCCGACAATCTTCGCGCGCTGAAGTTGCGCGTGCAAATTGCGTTGCAGGGAAGACGTTACGACGACGCTCTGCCGGCTCTGCAAAAAGCGATTGCGATTGCGCCGCGAGATGCTGATTTAGCTGCGCAGCTTGGCCATTTGTATCTGGAGAAAAAGGACTACCCGCATGCAGTGGATGAATTGTTCATCGCCTTCAAGATGAACCCGGCGTCCAACGACGTTCTCGGCGATCTAATTACCGCGCAGTATCTCAATAAGAATTATTCGGCGGCGTTGCAAGGCCTGGACGTGCTTTCGAGGCGAAAAACATTGCCACCGGGGAGTTGGTTCATTCGCGCCACCTGTTACGATAAGCTGGGGCAGGCAGTCGCGGCGCTCAATGCATACAAGAAATTTCTGGAGTTGAACACGGACCAGAACAATGACATGTACTTTGAAGCATCGTCGCGCGTGCGAGCTCTTTCCCGCGAGACAAAAAAGAGGTAGTAAATTGTTCCAGGTGCTCCGGATGATCGGAATCGCGATGGCGATTGCCGGCTGCGTGAGCGCTGCGCCACTGGCGCAGGCCATGTTGTCGCAGAACAGCACGGCGGAGTTACGCTCCCGATTTACGCACGAGACGGATCCCGTTCGTAAAGCCAAGCTATTGCTTCCGCTCGGCGACGCCGAGTTCCAGGATATCCTGAAGGATGAGGAGTCGGAACATTTTGGAGAGGCGCTAGCAATTTTCCGGCAGTACCGCGACGAAGCGCAGGTATGCCAAAAAGATCTGGAAGGTAAGGAGCCTGACCCGGAAAAGCATCCAAACGGATTCAAACAGCTTCAAATTTCCTTGCGGCAGGCGCTGCGGCGTCTCAGCGACATTATCGCGGATTTACCGGGCGACGAGCAGAAACCGTTTCTCGACGTGCGCCGGGATCTGGAGCAAATGGACCGTCAATTGATTCATGAACTTTTTCCGCGCCGGCCGGAACCTGCGCCCGAGTCACAGCCGGATGCTGCGAAACCTCAGGGGTGAAATATGCTGTGGCGCAATTCAGCTCTTTTCATTTTGTCAGCGGGGCTGATTTTCACCGTGGCTTCCGCGCGTGCGGCGAATCCAGCCGCCCAAAAGAAAGAGTACTTGACGGAGTCGGAAGCGGACAAAATCCGCGAAGCAGTAGAGCCAGGGGAACGCATCAAGCTATACATATCTTTTGCAGAAGACCGCCTGAAGAAATTTCAATACGAGCTTACCCGGCAGACTCCTGACCGACGCCGCGGGGAAATGCTGAACAGTCTGCTGAATGATTATGCCGGATGCATCGATGATGCCACGGACCAAATCGGCCTGGCGCGAGAAAAACAGGCGGATATTCGAGCCTCGCTGAAGGTTTTCAAATCGAAAGGCAAAGATTTTTCGGACGCTCTACAAAAACTCGACCAGGGCGGGCCGGAGTTCGATACTTATAAGGACACGCTGGAAGACGCCATCGAAAGCACCAAGGATGCGCTCACCGACGTGGACGAGGCCCAAAAAGAGCTTTCGCCCGCTCCCGTTCGGAGAAAGCCTTCGTGACGGCGCGACATCGCCGCGAACTTGAATCAACGGCCACGCAGATCCGAAACCGACTCAAAGCAAAACGCGTGCCCGGCGGCGAACGTATTTTTCAGCGCATCTACACGCGCCTGGGATGTGAAGGGCGTCCACCGTACTTCGTCGTCGAATTTCATCCCTACACCGGGCTCACGCTGACTGTTCGCGTCCGCGAAGACACGGCGTACGTGCGTCTTTCAGACGCGCTGCACGATGCTCCTACTCCGGTGGTGGAAGCAGCGGCCGCGATTTTGCTCGGACGTTTGTATCGGCGCCAGCCGCCGAAGGACCTGCTGGAGATTTACCGGCGATTTTCCTATGCGCGAACTACGAGGCTGCGATTGCATCGTTTGCGGCAACACCGTGCCCGCCGTGTGGAGCACCGGCCCGCCGGAACGCATCACGATCTGGGCCCTTTGTTTGTTGACTTGAATCAGCGCTACTTTGAGAATTTGCTTCCGTTGCCGCGACTGAGTTGGAGCAAGCGCGGATGGCGGTCGCTGCTGGGCTGTTTCGATCCCGCGTTGCAACAGATCGTTCTTAACCGCGAGCTAGACCGGAAAACCGTCCCTGAGTATGTGGTGGCCTACGTGCTGTACCACGAGATGCTGCACCTGAAGCACCCGATGAAGTTTGCGCGCTGCCGGCGCGAATCCCACTCGCCGAGCTTCCGCAAAGAAGAAAAGAAATTTCGGGATTACCAGCGCGCCATGAAATTTCTCGATCGCTTCCCTGCTTGCTAGAGCGGTCCGACAGTGATCCCTCGCGTGAATGTATAAGCGGCGGAACTAAGAACAGTAACGGCGGACGCTGCGCGGCGAGGAGAGGAATTACTTTTTCGAAAGGTCCGCGATTTTCTTCTGAACTTTTTTGGCGTCGGGCGCGTCCGGGAAAACTTGCAGATATTCTTTGTAATAATGGAGCGCCTCGGACTTCTCGCCCTTCTTTTCGTAAATTTCGGCGATCAGGATGCGGGGTTTGGCAAAATTGGGCCGCAGACGGATGGCGTCTTGAAATCGTCCGATGGCTGCGTCCATGTCGCCCTTGTGCATGTAGAACGTGCCGACGTCGATGTCTTGCGCAGCGTGGAACGGATCCCATGCGGGATTATCTTCAGGAGGCAGCACTCCGGGTTTTGCTGCAGTCGAATTCTTGGAAGCTGGAGTAGCCGCATCCCTTTTCGGCTCAGGCACGGCAGTTGGGTCGGGCGCGGATGGGTCGCCGGTCTGCGTGGGTTTGGAAGACGTGGATTCCCCGGGCCCCAGAGGGGGCGCTTGAGCCTTCGGCTGACCGGACGGCGTTTGTGGTGTTTGCTGCGGGGGATCCTGCGATTGTTGAAAAGACCAAGCAGGAAGCCCGCATGCGGCGATCAGCAGCACGAGTTTAAGCGTCCCACGCAGCATCGGCCTGCTTGAATTTGTTGCGTTTGCTATCATTAAAGTTGTACAGCGACCGGTAAGCGAGTCCGCCGGCCGCGAATAGCTCCAGAGATATTGTAACGCATCGATGGAAATCCGCGAAAAAGTTGCCAATCTGCCCACGCAGCCCGGGGTCTATCTGTTTCGAGACGCGGCTGCGAACGTCCTGTACGTGGGGAAAGCCCAGTCGCTGCGGAATCGCGTGCGGTCGTACTTCCTGGATAAAACGATCGAGGACGCCAAGACCGGGTCGCTGATGCGCGAAGTTGCCGACCTCGATTACATTGTGGTGGACAACGAAAAAGAGGCGCTGGCGCTCGAGAATAATCTGATCAAGCAATACAAGCCGAAGTTCAACATACTTCTGCGCGACGACAAAACCTATCCTTACATCCGCTACACCGCGTTTGAAAAATATCCGCGCGTCTATGTAACGCGCCGCTTGAAAAAGGACGGCTCGATTTATTTTGGACCTTATTTCCCCGCCGGCCTGGCGTACCGCATGGTTCATCTGATTCACAAAAACTTCCTGGTTCCGTCGTGCAATGTCGACCTGGAGCGCAATCATCCGCGGCCGTGCTTGCAATATTACATTCATCGCTGCCTGGGGCCGTGCGTCAAGGAATTGGTAACCGATGAACGATACGCCGAGGCCGCGCGCGACGTCCGGCTATTTCTCGAAGGCCGGCGCAGCGATCTGGCGGGCAGCGTCGAAAAACGTATGGAGAACGCGTCGGAAGACCAGCGCTACGAAGAGGCCGCAGGCTATCGCGATCTGCTTCGCACGCTCACCGAAATGGAGGAGCGCCAGAAAATTGCGGCGGCTTCGGGTGACGACACCGACGTTCTGGCCTGGTACGCCGAGCCGCCGCAAGTTGCGGTGAACCTTTTTCACTTGCGAGGCGGCCGCGTGGTAGACCGCCGCGATTTCTACTGGGAAGAACTGGAGGAATTCGATCCGGCGGAATTCCTGCCTTCCCTTCTGAAGCAGCTCTATCTGGACGCGGCCTATCTGCCGCGTTATATCAACACGCCCATGGGTTTTGAAGATTGCGAATTGCTGGAAGAAGTTCTCACCGAGCGCGCCGGCCATCGCGTGGAAATCATGAACCCGCAGCGCGGGCAGAAACATGCTTTTCTTGAACTGGTGGAACGAAACGCCAAGCAATCATTTATCCAGCGGTTCCGCGTTTTGAAACCGAGCTCGAAAGCGATCGTGGAAGCGCTGGAAGCCGCGTTGGGCCTTCCCACGGCGCCGGAACGAATTGAATGCTTCGATATTTCGCACATTCAGGGTTCCGACACAGTGGCGTCCATGGTGGTGTGGGAATCGGGCCGCATGAAGAAATCCGATTACAGAAAATTTATAATTCGCGGCGAAGCCATGGCGGACTGCACGGAGAAATCCGAAGGCCGACTCCGCGATGATTTCGCCAGCATGCAGGAAGCCGTGGAGCGCCGCTATCACCGTTTGCAAAATGAAGGCAAGCCGCTGCCCAGCTTGATTTTGATTGACGGCGGAATCGGCCAGCTTCACGCCGCGGCCAAAGCGCTCGAAAAACTTGCCATCATCAATCAGCCTCTCGCGAGCATCGCAAAGAAGGAAGAAATTCTTTACGTACTGGGGAGGGAAGATGAGCCCATCGTGCTCGAACGGCACTCGCCTGTTCTGCATTTGATTCAACAGATTCGCGACGAAACGCATCGCTTCGCGGTGACGTTTCACCGGCAGCGCCGGTCCAGCCGAAGGATACGCACATCGCTGACCGAAATTCCAGGTGTGGGCGAAAAGACTGCCCGGAAATTACTGCGCCGGTTTGGAAGCGTCGCGCGCCTGAAACAGCTCACGGTAGGCGAACTTGCCTCTGAGCTACCCCGGGCACGCGCCGAGCGAATTTACGTCGCGCTGCGAGCAGCCGATTCAGCCTCGCCAGAACCTCCGGCCGCCGAACCTCGACTCTAAAACTATTTTACGGTGACCTTTTCAACCAGCGGCAAATCCTGGGACGATCCGCCGACCATAAACGTATAAGCTCCGGGCACAAGCTTCCAGGCTTCCATCGACTCATCGAAGATCGACAAATAACTGTTATCAACGGTGACGCTAACTTGCCGGCTTTCGCCGGGGTTTAGACGCAGTTTTGTCCAGCCAACTAAACGCTTCGGCGGCTCTTCAGCACTCGCCGGAAGCGCGGCGTAAACCTCCGAGATTTCCGCCCCAGCGCGGGCACCAGTATTCTTCACTGTAAAAGTCACGGTCGTCGCGTCTTTTCCTGCATTTACCTTCAGACCCGAGTAACTGTACGTCGTGTAAGAAAGTCCGTAGCCAAAGGGAAACAGCACCGGCTTGTGCTCCGAGTCATACCATTTGTAGCCGACCCTGAGCCCCTCATCGTAATTCACGTTGAATGTGGGCTTGCCTGCCGGCGTCCCGGACACGGGCTCGACTACAGGTGGCGGCGTGACCAGCTTCGGGTGCGGCAGATCCGCTTCACTGCGGGGAAAGGTTATGGGCAGCTTGGCGTTCGGGTTCACGTCACCAAAAAGAATTCTCGCTACTGCGTCAGCACCTTTGCTGCCGGCGTACCACGATTCCACGACAGCGCTCACGCTGTTGATCCACGGCATAGTTACGACCGAGCCTGTCTCGAGCACCACGATGGTGTGCGGATTTGCCGCAGCCACTTGCTCGATTAGCGCGTCCTGCCCATCGGGCAGTGACAGACTTGGCAAATCCATATCCTCGCTCATCCACTGATAGGCAAATACAATCGCGACATCCGCCTGCTTCGCCAGCGCCGCCGCCGATGCAGGATTCGCACCCGAATCGAACTGCACATTGGCGCTCGGAGCTCTCGCGCTCACCGCTTTCAGAGGCGAAGTCGGAAACCAGACCTGCGCCTGCCACTCCGCACTAGGATGGCCAGGCGGATCTACCTGAGCCGAACCACCACCGGAAATCATGCCGGTGTCCGCATGAAGGCCGATGATTGCGATGCGCCGAACGACCACGGAATCGAGCGGCAGAATTGCATTGTTGTTCTTGAGCAGCACGATGCTCTGCTCGGCGAGTTGGCGGGAAGTTTCGAATCCATCCTCGACATCCACTACACTTTTTAGCGCCGGGAAATCCACAATCCCGCTCGCAAATTCGGAACGGAGAATGCGGTGGACATGTTCGTCGAGTTCAGCCATTGGAACCGCGCCGGATTGAACGGCTGCTTTGAGTTTTTCGCCAAAGAAATCGTCGAGCGCTTCTTCGTGGTCTAATCCAGCGGCTGAGGCCTTGACCGTGCTGTGCGTTGCGCCCCAGTCCGAAAGGACAAAGCCTTTAAAATTCCAAGCCTTCTTGAGCACCGTGGTCAGCAGGTAGGTATTCTCGCAGGCAAAGTCACCGTTGACAGCATTGTACGAGCACATCACGGCGCCGGGCTTGCCGATGTCGATGCCGATCTGGAACGCGAGAAGGTCGCTTTCGCGCATGGCGCGCTTGCCGATAACTACGTTCACCTCCTCTCGGCCGCTTTCTTGATCGTTCAAGGCGAAATGCTTTATGTCGGCGATCACATGCTGTGCTCGCTCGCACTTGATTCTGTTCCCCACGATTGTGCCAGCCAGGATGGGATCTTCGCCCTGATACTCGAAGGTCCTGCCATTGCGCGGTTCGCGTGCAAGATTCACGCCTCCGGCCAGGGACATGTTGTAGCCTTGCGCGCGGAGTTCGCGTCCGATTAGCGCACCGTAGTCGCAGGCGGCCTGCGTGTCCCAAGTCGCAGCGAGGGCGAGATCGGATGGCAACGCGGTGGAATAGCGTCCGTTTTCAGCGCTGCTCCGCACGCCATACGCCGCATCGCTCATTTGGATTGAAGGAATACCCAGTCTCGGTATGCCGAAGACATAACCGGCTCCGCCATTTCCCAAGAGTGTCGTTGGCATCTGCCTTCCCGAACCGGGCTGGCCATTGCCGTGCATTAATGCGATCTTCTCGTCGAGCGTCAGTTCCTTTAGCACCAGGTCGACACGGTCGTCCGGCGAGAGACTCGTATTCATCCAGGGACGAGTTTCACTTTGGCTGGGCGAGGGATCTTGGGCGAAGGCAGTTGTGGTCGCTAAGAACAAGGCAATCGCCGTGCCGAGAATAATGGCCAAACGACGATGCTGGTTCGCTCTCATGGTTGGCTGATACCGATTGTCGAATGCACGAGCGCCATCATATCCGGCTTTTTGTGGAAACTGGCACGGAAGTCTATCAAGGGTATAGACGAGCTTTTCGGCCGGCGAGGGCGCTGAGATAGGGGGCGCGAATCTAAGGTTTTCGCGGCATTGATTGTGCCCGGAGGCTATGCTAAGGTCGAATTTGATAGACTTATATTTTGGAGGTGCAACGTGGGTGAAAACAGCGGCGCAGGTACCAAGGTAAGTTACTTTCTAGCAGGGCTCGGGATCGGAGCTCTGGTGGGCATACTTTTTGCGCCGAAATCGGGCGAAGATACGCGGGAATACCTCACGTCGAAGGCTGACGAAGGCCGCGATTACGCGCAACGCAAAGCGCGGGAACTTCGCGAGCGCGCGGAAGACCTGATCGAGCGCAGCAAAGAGATCATGGACCGCCAGAAGGAAGGCGTGACGGCGGCGGTGGAAGCGGGCAAGGACGCCTACCGGCGCGAAGCAAAAGCCTAGGAACCTGCAGCAAGGGACATCATGAACGTTTGGATTGAAGCATTCATTGTGATCGCGGCAGTCGCCATTGTGGTTCAGATGGCGATCCTGCTGGGGATGTATCTCCAGATGAAAGGCGCGATCGATAAATTTACCGTGATCGCCGACGAACTCAAAGGGCGCATCGACCCGATACTTCTGCGCACGAACCGCATACTGGAAGATTCCGAAGACAAAATCGCGAGCATCATGGGCGATGGAGCAGAGATTACCCGGATGGCGCGCGGGCAAGCGCAGAAGATCGACCGCGTGTTTACGGATAGCCTTGAGCGGCTGCGGGTGCAAGTGATTCGCGCCGATCAGATCCTTACCGGCACGCTGGAAGTGATCGAAGATACCGGGACGAAAGTTCGGAACACGCTATGGGGTCCCGTGCACCAGGTTTCCGCGGTGCTGAAAGGTATAAAGGTTGGAATCGACGTGTTGCGTGGCGTGCAAGCCCGGCGAAGTGAACCCGACGGCGCTCCTCAGGACGAAGAACTCTTCATCTGAAGTAATTCCATAGAGAAATTTTGAATCCGCTTTCCATACTGAAGTGCGAGTTTGTGTCCAGCAGAGTTTCAGCGAATCCAGCCGCCGCCCAAGACCTGCTCTCCGGAATAAAATACGGCAGCTTGGCCGGGAGTGACGGCGCGTTGCGGCTCGCGAAAAGAGATTCGCGCGGCAGTGGCGTCGAGTGGCGTGATTTCCGCGTCGGCGGGCTCGTGGCGATTGCGGATGCGAACCTTCGCTTCCACAACGCCACAGGGAATATCGTATGGAATCCAGTTCACGTCGCGGACTTCGCACGTCGTGCTGCGAAGCTCGCAATCGTCGCCCACAACCAGGCGGTTTTTTGTGCGATCGATCGCGACCACGTACATCGGACGGCCTTCTGAAATTCCCAGGCCCTTGCGCTGGCCCACGGTATAGCGATGCAGCCCGTTGTGCCGGCCGAGAACTTCGCCGGATGTGCTTACGATGTCTCCTGCGTCTTCCGGAAGTTTCTGTCCCTGCTCGTGCAAATATCCTTCGATAAAGCGGACGTAATTCCCCGTGGGTACGAAACAAATTTCCTGGCTCTCGGGCTTTCCGGCTACGGGAACTTGCAGCCGATGCGCGATGTCGCGCACTTCGTTCTTGGAAAGCTCCCCGAGCGGAAAATCGGTGTGCGCAAGTTGGTCCTGGGTTAAACCGAAAAGAAAATAGGATTGGTCCTTGGATTCGTCCGCGGCCCGCAGAAGCTCGTAACGTCCGGTGTCAGGATTATGACGGACGCGCGCGTAATGCCCCGTGGCGATGCGTTCGGCGCCAATCTGGCGAGCGGTGACGAGCAACTGGTCGAACTTCACATGATTGTTGCAGAGCGTGCACGGAATCGGAGTGCGGCCTTCGAGATAGTCGTCCACAAAGGGACGGATCACGTTCTTCTCGAATTCGCGTTCGAAATTGACCACGTAAAACGGGATGCGGAGATGTTCGGCGACACGGCGCGCGTCGTAGACGTCATCAATCGAGCAACAACGATGTTGCGCGGGCTCGGCGGACTGGAGCTGCGGGAGCCGGCGCTGGTTCCAGAGCTGCATGGTGAGGCCGATGATGGATTGGCCGCGCTCGTTCATGATCGCCGCGACGGTGGAACTGTCCACGCCCCCACTCATGGCGACTGCCACGGGCGCGACGGCGCCGGGAGAAGTCACGAGCGGAAGAATTTCGTCGGGAGCTGCGGCCACCGGGTCGCACGCGGCGCCGGCTTCAGCGCGAAGAGGTTCGAGTTGTGTCAGTGGATTTGCCATTGCCGATTTACCGTGCATGCATCGCGGATTCGCTGCGAGGCGACAGCGCGCGCAATCGTTCGACCGTCGGCGGGATGATGTCGGCCGCACGATCGATCTCGGCGGCGGTTGTAGTGCGGCCAAGACTGAAACGCAAACTCGAACGCGCTTCATCCGGCGACAGGCCGATAGCGAGCAGCACGTGCGACGGCTCAACCGCTCCGGAAGAACAAGCCGCCCCGGTGGAACACGCGACACCCTGGAGGTCGAGAGCGATAACGAGCGCTTCCCCGCCAGCCGAAGTGAAAACCAAGTTTGTGGTGTTCGGTATGCGGCGGCTGCGATCTCCATTCACGCGCACCGACGCCAGCGAGTTGAGCAGCATTTTTTCCAGACGGTCGCGCAGTGACTCGATTTGCGCAGAGTCTGTCGTGAGTCTCACTCTTGCCAGCTCGGCTGCTTTGCCAAAGCCGACGATGCCGGGAACATTTTCGGTGCCGGGACGGCGGTCGCGCTCATGATGGCCGCCGTGAAATTGCGGCTCAAGGGGCGTTCCGGCGCGGACATATAGCGCGCCAACACCCTTGGGCCCGTAAATTTTGTGCGCGGAGATGGAAAGCAAATCCACGCCGAGACGGTTGACGTCGAGCGGCAACTTCCCTGCAGACTGCACCGCGTCGCAATGAAAATAAACGTCAGCTTCTGCGGCGATGCGGCCGATTTCTTCGATAGGCTGGATGGTGCCGAGCTCGTTGTTTGCATGCATGACGCTGATGAGAATTGTTTCAGGACGCAGCGCGCGGCGAACGTCTTGAGGATCGACGATTCCCGAAGCAACAACCGGAACATAGGTGACGTCAATGCCCTGCTTTTCGAGCGCTTGAGCGGCATTCAGGACTGCGTGATGCTCGATGGCGGTGGTGATGATGTGCTTGCGCGAATGATTCGACGCCGCCACGGAACCGAATAGCGCGAGATTGTCAGCCTCCGTGCCGCCGCTGGTGAAAACAATTTCCGCGGTCTTTGCGCCGATCAGCGCGGCGACGGAATCGCGAGCTGCGTCCACTGCCGAGCGCCCGCGCTGTCCGGACGAATGAATCGAGCTGGCATTACCGAAATTATCGGCGAAGTAAGGCAGCATGGCGTCGAGCACCGCGCGGTCCACGGGCGTCGTCGAGTTGTAATCAAGGTAGATGTGCATGGCTGCAGCGCTGAAGCATTTAGAATAGCGGCTGCGGGAGCTAGTGGCAAGCGAGACGTGAGTGGGGATCGCGGGCCGCGATCCGTTGCCCGCCTTATTGACTTACCGGGGTTTCATCCACAACCCTATAACTGGACGGAATCTGGAAGACAGTCTCGGGCGGGTCGGCGCGGGTGACGTGGGTCACGGTAACGGTTTGCTGGCCGGTGCGCGGGTCGTCGTGCTTAACGAGCATGTTCAGATGAAGATCGTCGGAATACCAGTATTCATCGATGACCACGACAGGCTGCCCGGTGCCGCTGGATTGCGCGGAAATGGTCCGGCTTATGCGCGTACCGTGGACTGCCACGTTCTCCATAACGTCGTCGCCGAGATCTTCCTGTTGCACCGACCGATTGCTTGCTTGAGCAGGCACTCCCAATGTTGGCGCCGCGACAGGCTTGGCAAAGACACTTTGGTGCGCAATATGCGTAAAGGGATCGAGGAAGGTGTTGAGCCGTGTTTCCGGGTCGTAGATATGAAACCTCGTAATTTGAGGTGTACCGGTGAAGGAATACGGCATCATGCGCCGACGCTCGTTGTAAATGCGACCCATGGAATCGCGAGCAATGTTATTGAAGGTCCTCTTCTCTTCCGATGAGCCGTCTGGGAGGATTAGAACACTCTCCAGTTCAGCTGTGGCGGAGAATGGGACGTTTGCAACAGGAGTGACAAAAACTCCGTCCACGTGCTGGCTCACACCGCGGTAGGGTGGCGGAACGGACGTCGCTGTCTCTTGAGAAAACGCGTAGGGGGCTATCAGAGCGACCAAGCCAGCCAAAAACACCATCTTAATGGCGCGATTCCTTAGCATCAGCGTCTCCAAGAAAAGCATAACCCCGTACCGAAACGGAAGTAAAGAGCGACGTAGCAACTCAGCGCGATTGATGTCTCCCGGCCCGCGAGCAGTTCCCTTACGCGTGAGCTCGAATTGAAAAACGATTGCAACCTCTAGACCCCTCGGGCATTCTCACAGACTATTCAGCTGGCCTATACTTTGCGAATGAACGCGACGCGCGACGAAAAACATTTAATGCTAATCGCCTTGGCCGCTTTCGCGTGCGCGGGCGGCCTTGTGAACGCGAAAGCCAACGACACGGCAAATGCCGCAGTCAAAGCAACACAAAGCAAAGAAGCAATCGAGCTGGGCGGATTTTACGTTGTGACGCAAGCCGTCTCCGATAAGGGAACCCCCTGGGCGGATAAGATCCTAGACGTACGCGCGGAAGTGGCAGGTGTGCGCGTGCGCGAGATTCGTATTGCGCCGATGAACCGGAATTGCGGGCACAACGTCACGGTAAAAGCGGTGGAGCGCCTTTTGCCAAATACGACGGTGGCCAAGGTGGCTGGGAAATTCAAACTGTGTTCTTATCCCGATGATGACTTCGCGGGAGTAATACAAGTAGCCAGGCGGGAATATATCGAATCGGAGAGCGTTGAAACTTCTGCGAGCCACACGATCGTCGCGAAATGCGGGACACAGGAAAGATTGTACGAACTGCCCTACCCGGAGACGCTGAAATTCGAAGCGTTGCAAAGGGCGGATCCGCGGATTACCGCACTTTGGGATTTGGCGGATGACGTCGAAGAGCGGGCGTTTGGCAAAGACTTTTCGTTTGGCGGGGCCACGGCGGCGCAGAACAAAGAGCGGCAAGAGTTGGGAGCGAAGTTCGTTCCTGAAATTATGGGAGGCAAGTTTGACTCGGGATTTCCGGACAAAACATGCGCGTTTGCCGATTGCCGCGTTCACAATGCGAAGTCGGCGCTGCAGGGATATGGCGGAGTAATTGATGAAAAAGATCCGGCGTATGTCGAAATCGTGAACGTTGCGTCGCTTCACCTGGCGAAATCCGAAGTCCCGGCCTATTCCCAAGATGCACAACGCGCTCACGCGCAAGGGGAAGTGCGTCTGAATATATTTTTCGATCCCGCGACCGGGCAGGTGACAAACGTCGAGCCGCAGTCAGGTGATGACAAACTGCAGGATTCTGCCGCGAAAGCAGCGCAGACATGGCAATTCCAGACAGGAATTGCACTGAAGTCACCGGTGGAAGTGATCCTGCGATTTGGGTTCCGCTGCCCTGCCAAGTAGAGCGAAGCGCACCATGATAAGCTAGTGCGCATGCTCGAAGGCCACACCCCCCAAGCCGGCGAGATTGCTCCGGAATTTACGCTTCCCGATTCGACCGGCACTTCGCGCACGCTCACGCAACTCGTGTCCGAGCGTCCGCTCGTTCTGATTTTCTATCGAGGACAGTGGTGACCGATGTGTCTTCGCCAGTTGGCGAATTATCGCGACCACGCGTCGGGTTTTCGCGACGCAGGCTTTGACCTCGCCGCACTTGCCGTTGACGAACCTGTGCGCTCCGAGGCTGTCCGCCGGGAGAACAAGCTGCCGTTCCCCATACTCTGCGACACGCGGCGCGAGGTAATCGAGGCGTGGGGAATAATCAATCATAAGGAAAAAGGTGGGATCGCAGAACCGGCGATTTTCGTTCTCGACCGCAGTCGCCGGGTGCTCTTCGGATCGGTTGACGGCGAATTCTCCCGCGTCGGCGCCGCGGCCCTGCTGGAAGCGCTGCGTAACCACAGCAGCGGAGCAAACTCACCCGCGCCCCGCCGCCACTTCATCATCGCCACACTGGGTGATTATTGGCGCGCCGCACGCGGCGTTATGCGCTTCGGCGTCCGCTCCTCAAGGTAACCCCACTCCTCAACTCTCAAGTCCTAAGTTTTTCGGGAAATGCCAGGTAAAACCGGTCAAGGTCGTTGATTCCTACGGGGTGTGAGACGGTGGGGGCAGGTCCGCGCGGATCAGCGACTCGACGTGATTCCAAACTTGCGGGTCGCATTCAATTTCCGTGTGCGACGTCGAAATGTCGCGGTCCCACCACGAGTAATCGCCGTAACAGGTCACTGGATGAGCTTTGTAGTCAAAGCGAAAGTTTCCGATGATGCGCGTACGCGAGGGATCAGCTGCGCGGATTTCGGCGCGTCCGTGAGGATGACCGTCGGGCTGATAGAAATTGGCGGCTTGCGCTACATTCGATGGAATGACGCCGTCAGCCTCACCGAGCTTCGCAACGCTGTCGACTTGGACGGTCAGAAGCACCGGGATGCCGTCTGATTTCAATTTGCGCGCTACAGAGATGGCTTCCGAGGCCCCCCAGCTATGGCCGTACAGAATGATGCGGGCGTTCTGTTTTTGTTCGGGCGTTAATTTTCCAGCGTCATCGGTATCCAGGAGCTGGAGGATTTTTTCATAGGCGCTCTGTCCACGATGATTTTCAAAGACTTCCACGTACACGCCCGAAGAATATTCCTGGCGCAGGCGAGCGGCGAGCTGGACTGCGCTGTGGACATAATTGTTGCGGCGGACAAATCCGCCGACGAAGCCGATCACGATGACCGGCGACCGGGGCGAATCCACATCCGCCGAGACGGCATGTGCTGGAGCCATTGCCGGGCCGGAGGCAAGGATGATCCACAGGAGCAAGCCAGAGATTGAAAATAACTTGTGGGTTCGAAACATCGCGTCCAACAATCATAACAAAAAGCAGCGCGTCGCGGCGCGAACCGCTTGGGAAGTGTCTCCCGTATCGCGGCTAGCGGGCGTGCGCGTCAAAAGCCGCCGGATCTTCCGGCCAAACAGCAGTCAGCGCCAATCCCACCGCGATACCCACAGCAACTTCGATGAAACGATGGACCGCGACTATCCACGCGGGAGCGGGGCGCGCGGTGAGCATAATGATTGCGAGCGTAATTCCGGCAAACCGATAGGCGGCTTTATCAAGACGCAACGCTGCGCACAGGATTCCCATAACGAATATTCCGACGCCGAACATGGCAGTGTTGGACCCGAAGTATGTGGCGAACAACGCTCCCGCCACAGCGCCAATCGCGCTGCCGGCGAAGCGCTGCCATGAAATGGTGAGCGCTGCGCCAAGCGAGGACTGCATGACGACCAACGTCGTGATCGCGGCCCAGTAAGCTTCGGGCAGCTTGAATAGCCGCGCGATCAATAGGGAGCCAACTGCGGCGATCGACGTTCGCACTACGTGCATCACGTTTTGTCGGTTGACTCTCAGCGGGATGGTGTTGTTTGCGCCTGGCATACAGCCTCCTGAACGGCAGCTAGTGTAACTTGTGGGAGGGTCCAGGCAAGCAAAGCCTCTGCAGGCCTGGCTCTCTCGACGTTGACAGCGGAAATGAGGTGGTCCTGTAGCTCACTCTTGAAACATTTCAAGCATGGGCGCGTACTAGCAGGCAAGAGAGGTGGACGATGGACCAAAGCGAAAGACCCAGGCGGCGAGGCTCAATCACCGGCGCGCTATTCCTGATCGGCCTTGGAGTGTTCTTTCTGCTGATGAATTTGCTACCGAATTTCGATCCCTGGACGACCCTGTTTCGCTATTGGCCGATTGTATTGATATTGCTTGGGCTAGGTAAGATTTGGGACGCGCATCGAATGCAGCAAAATCCAAATACGGGAGATGGGGGATCTTCCGGCACGGTAGTCGCGTTGCTTGTTTTTCTCTTGATCCTTGCCTTCGCGCTCATGGTGGGGAGGCACGGATCGGAGGCAACGGTTCATGACGCGCAAGCGGTTGAGCTGCAAGGAGCGAAATCGGTGAATGCTCAGATCTCCATGCCCGCCGGGGAACTTATTTTGACTGGAGGCTCTAGCCGCTTGCTCGATGCGGACTTCAATTACCGGGCGGTGGAAGGAAAACCGCGTGTCGATTATTCCGTCAGCGGTGGAAAGGGACAGCTGGACGTGACGCAAAATGAAAAACACATTCATCTTGGAGGCCGGCGCAACGATTGGACGCTGCGCTTCGGCAATTCTATTCCGCTGGATCTGAAGGTCGAATTGGGCGCGGGCAAGAGCGATCTGAATCTGGCAGATGTAAACGTGACGCATCTGGAAGTCAACATGGGGGTCGGACGGATGAACTTGGACCTGAGGGGCGAGCGAAAAGAAGATTTACAAGTGGATATCCAAGGCGGAGTGGGATCGGCGGAAATCAGGCTGCCGAAAAATGTGGGTGTGCATGTAAACGCGTCAGGCGGAATTGGCACCGTGAATGCACACGGATTAGAGCGGGAGGGCAGTTCTTATGTAAATGGCGTTTACGGCAAGACCCACGCCACGATCCAGGTGAACGTTCAAGGCGGCGTGGGAGAAATCAGCCTGGTCGAACAGTAGAACGCAGATCGCAATCCTCAGCGGTCTTACTGCCCCGCGGATTTGTCCATAAAATTTGCCTGGTCACTTTTCATTTTCTTCAGGCCTTCCATCGGTAAATAGACCATGTGCCCGGAATCGTAGGTGGCATAGGAAACGTTGCTGCGATATTTCTGCGGCAAGTCCAGATGGTCGATGGTGTAATTCGCAGCGAAATAGGGAGTGGCCAAATCGTAGTAGCCCTCCATCACTAATATCTTCAGGTACGGATTTTTCACGATGGCTTGCCGGATTGCAGATGCGGTGTCCGGATAGCCTTGAATTGCAGAACCCCAGTCCCATTTGGCGAATCCCGCTTCTTGAGCAAAAGTGTAATACGGCATATCTGTTTTATAGCCTAGCTCGGTCCGCAGGTAATTGTTGAGCACGGACGTGAACGGAGGCTGGGTGGCCGGGCCGGTGGGATCGTAAAACCGCGTGTCGAGCAGGCCCTCTGGGTCCGGTCCGGTAAAGCGGCCATCCAAGCGGCCTACGCGGACCTTCTGGTCGATGAGCAGATAATGAGTGAATTTGCCGACGTCGATGCGCAGGTTGGCTTCGTCGATCACTTCCTTGCTTAAGCCGGTGAAGCGGGACAACTGATCGATTACCTTTTGCCGTTCTTCGGGCGTTAGCGCGTCGCCCTTCGCCAACGCCTGCGCGTAATCGCCGGACGCAAATTTTTCGGATTCTTCGCGCGCCTTGTTCATGTCCTGCCCGAGATCGGCCGGAAGCTTGTGATGGTAACCGGCGATCATGGTGAAAGAGGGAAGCAGGAAGATATAAGGCTCGTCGTTCGTTTTGTTGTCTTCCAGGGTCTGGAAGTTCAGAACCATGGAAAGCAGGGTGATTCCGTTAAAAGAAATCCCCTGGTCGGCGAGATAACCTGCGATGCCTGCCGCGCGCGTGGTTCCGTAGCTCTCTCCTAAAATATACAGCGGTGAACTCCAGCGCTCGTTGCGCGTGATGTACAGGCGGATGAATTCGCTGAAGGCTTCGATGTCACCCTTAACTCCCCAAAACTTCTTGAACATTTCGGCGTCGGCGGCGCGGCTGAATCCGGTGCCGATGGCGTCAATCAGTACGAGGTCAGTTTTGTCGAGCAAGGTGTAAGGATTGTCTTCAATGTGATAGGGAGCGGGCGGCATGAAGCCTTCGGGTTGAAGCACTACTTTGCGCGGGCCCAGCGCGCCCATGTGCAGCCAAATGGTGGACGATCCCGGGCCGCCATTGAACGCAAACGTCAGCGGGCGCTTGGCCGCGTCCTGTCCATCCAGTGTATAAGCGACAAAAAACATTTCGGCTTCGATTTTGCCGTCGCCGCGCTTGATCGGCAGCCGGCCCGTGGTCGCCGTATACTTCAGCAGCTTGCCGTCAACCGTGATCTGATGGTGCGTCACCACGGGGGCGACTTCGGTCATGTCGTAGCGCTCTTCCTTATCCTTCTCTTTGTCGCCCGAGCTTTCTCTCGGCCTCTGTTCCTGCGAAGCAGCCTGCTCGGGGGCGCTTGTGGTGTTCGGAGGAGTCTTGTTTTCAGCCGGCTTGGCTGCAGCTTGTGACTCGGGCTTCTTGGCCGGGGCCGCAGCCGCATTCGACTGCGCGAACGCAGCACCTGAAACCAAAAACGAAAGCACCATCGCGGCAACTAGAGAGCGCATGTCTTCCTCCGATCGCCATTTCTGTTTCGGTCGGAAAGCGGCGACAGTCTATATCAACTCTGCTTTGAAACCAAAGCGCGCATCCCCGACGGTGCTGCAAATTACGATAAATCTGGGCGATATCAATCTTCGAGGCACAACTGACAACCTGCGGCAACAGTTTGTCGGTGGCGAAGTTCGGTCGCATTTCAGAGATAAATGCAGTGTTGCCCTGTACAAATATTTTGAAATGGTATAATACGAATTCCAATTTTAAGGGACGCCGCCTTTGCTTGCCCCAAAACCGTACTCTTTACGACTATCAAGGAAACTGTTCGTTTTCGTTCAGGTTGCCGCTCTCGGTATGGTTGGCTCCCTTGGAGCCTGCGGCGGTGGAAGTTCCGTAACGGGTGGTGGCGGCGGCAGTGGCGCGCGCGCGTCGATCACTGAGATTCAGCATCCGGCAACGGGTGCGACGACCTGCGGTACCTTTGGCGGGACAACGACGACGACCTGCACGTTGCCGGTTACTGCGACGGGAGCGGGGCACTTTGGAATCGTCACCATCGCCGTGCTCTCGACTGGCGACGCGCCCACCCAGATCACCTCGATCACGGACAATATGGGCGGCACCTGGATTCAGCCTTCCACCACATCCGGCTCCGGCTGCTATTTCACGAGCATAGGCGATTTGGTCGGGACGGTTGCTTGCGCCTATAACTTGACGCTCGCCGAGGGTGTCACCTCGATTACGGTCAACTGGGATTTGTTCACGAACGAGGGCGCGCGGCTTGACTTCAGGGAATACTCTTTCACCGGCCCTTCAGTTGCATTCGATGCGGCTGGACAATTCGAGAATCTAGGAACCGTTACCGCCCCTTTCGCATGGGCCTCACCAAGCGGCCTGACTGGTACGAACGATGTCATCGTTCAGGCAATCAGCCCGTGCTGCGGAACACCGACCGGAATCAGCGCTCCCTACGGGAATCTGAACGCGACGTCATTCTACGGTTCGGCTGACCTGCTCAACTCAGTATCTACAACTGCGCCCACTTCCGGCTCAACCGACCCTGGCCAGTTCGTGATTGGCTGGATAGCCATTAAGGAACAGGCGGCACCAATCACGCAGGACATTAGGTAAAATCAGCCCCGGAACGACCGTCCACAATTTCGAAATGATTCTCCATCAGTAGCCTAAGTTTTCATCGCCCGTCTACCTACCGCCGCGCTTTCTCTCTCGGACGATTACGGACGTTACTGAATGGCGCAGGCTGCCTTGACACGAGTGCAGGCGGGCGTTAGCGTCGAAAGGAGCGCGCTTGCAACATTCACGGCGTTGAAAATCACGGGAGCCAGACCTTGACGCGGCCAATCATCACGCTGACCACAGACTACGGCACGAACGATCACTTAGTCGGAGTGCTCAAAGGCGTGATTCTGAGTATCAATCCGGAAGTGAACATTGTGGATATCACGCATAGCATTCTGGCACACGACATTCTGGATGGCGCGCTGACGCTGAGCCAGGCGTACAAATATTTCCCTTCGAAGACGATCCATCTGGTGGTGGTGGACCCCGGCGTAGGAACGGCGCGGCGGCCGATTCTGGTAGCCGGCGACACGCATTATTTCGTAGCGCCCGACAACGGAGTGCTCTCGGCAATCTACGATCAGTCGGAATCGCTCTACGTCTGGAACATCACGTCCGAACATTATTTCAGGCAGCCGGTAAGCAACACGTTCCACGGCCGCGATATTTTTGCGCCGGTGGCCGCCTGGCTTTCCAAATCGTGGCAAACCGCGAGTTTTGGCGAAGAGATCACGGACTTCGTTCGTTTCGCTATTCCCAAGCCGAAAGTCTCCGGGAACACAATCAAGGGCATCGTTCTGCGGCTGGATAATTTTGGCAACTTGATTACAAATGTGACAGCAGAAATTGTGCCTGCGCTGATCGCTCCGGATGCGAAATTTACGATTCGCGTTGGGAACGCGGCGGTGACCAAGATTCTGGCGACTTTTGCGCAAGGCACAGCCGCTGAACCGTTCGCGATTATCGGATCGAGCGGATACGTGGAAATTTGCGTGAACAAAGGCAATGCGGCTCGCACAGTGGGCGCGGGACGCGGCGCGGAAGTTACTGTCGAGCTAGGCTAAACGCCGAGCAATGCGCGCGACGCTAGAATTTGCTCCGAAACAAATCCTCAGCGTGCCAGCGTAGTCACGATTAAATAAGCGCGCATGCGCGGATCCATCCAATCGCGCAAGGCGTCACCGAGAAGATTGAACGCGAGAACCGCGGTCATTACAGCCACCGCCGGGAAAATTACGAGATGCGGCGCATCGAACAAGTGGCCACGTGCGTCGTTCAGCATTGCGCCCCAGCTTGGCATAGGCGCGAGAACTCCCACACCCAAAAAACTTAGAGTGGATTCGGCCAGAATCGCTCCGGCCATGGCGATGGTCGCTTGCACCAGCACGGGCTGCAAAATATTCGGCAGCAAATGGCGCACAAGGATGCGAGCGTCGGAAGCGCCCAACGAACGCGCCGCGAGAACGTACTCCATTTCCTTGGCTTGCAGAACTTGCGCGCGGGCCAAGCGCGCGTAGCCGGCCCAGCCGGTGACTACGAGCGCGAGGATCACTTTACCCAAACCTGGGCCCAGAAACGCGGCGAACGCGATGGCCAGGAGAATTCCAGGAAACGAGAGGAAAGCGTTGATCAGAACTATATTTACAATGCGGTCGAGCCAGCCGCCAAAGTATCCTGCCAGAGCGCCGATCGCCAGCCCCACGATTCCCGCGCCGAGCACCACGCATACACTCACGGTCATCGAAACACGCGCGCCGTAAATGACGCGCGAAAGAATGTCGCGGCCTAGTTCATCTGTTCCCATCCAGTGTGCCAGGCTCGGTGCCTCAAGACGTCCGGGGAGATTTTGTGCGGTGGGGCTGGAAGGCGCGATCCACGGCGCTCCCAGGGCGATGATGACGAGAAATAAAGTCAGTGCGAGCCCCCAGCGTCCCGGGCCGCTCTGGCGAAGGAAATCACGCAGGCCGTTCATTCGAATCGCACCCGCGGATCCACGAGCGCATAAACCAAATCGGTTAGAAGGTTTACGAAAACGTAAGACACCGCAATCAACAGAATGCAGCCCTGCAATAAAGGATAGTCGCGCGCGCCGATCGCTTGCACAGCGAGGCGTCCGATTCCCGGCCATGAAAAAATCGACTCAGTGACGATTGTGCCGGCAAGCAGAGTGCCGAATTGCAATCCGAGAATGGTGATAATCGGAATCAGCGCGTTGCGGAAGGCGTGGCGGAAGAGAACGGCGGATTCAGACAGACCTTTTGCTCGCGCGGTGCGAACGTAATCGCTGGAAAGTTCTTCGATCACAGAGGTGCGCACCATGCGCGTGAGAATAGCCGCGAGTGCTGCGCCGAGAGTAAACGCCGGGAGAATCAGATGCGCGAGACCGCCGCGTCCGGAAACCGGAAGCCAGCCGAGGAGTACGGAGAAGACGAGAATCAAGACGGGCCCGAGAGCGAAATTCGGCAGGGAGAGCCCAAATAAAGTGAAAACGCCGATGGCGTAATCCGTTGACGTTCCGCGCCGCTGCGCTGCGAACAGCCCCGCAGGAATTCCGATTCCGGTGCAGACGAGCAGCGCGACAAAAGCCAGTTCGAGCGTGGCGGGATAATGCGAAATCACAACCTGCAAGACGGGTTGCTGAAATCGAAATGATTCACCTAGGTTGCCGTGCGCGATGCCCGCCAGGTAGCGACCGTATTGCACCGGAAGAGGCAGGTCCAGGCCCAGCGTATGGCGAAGCTGCTGCAAGTCGTCGGCGCGAGCGCCTTCACCCAGCATTTGCGCCACAGGGTCGCCGGGGACGATGTGAGCGAGCATGAAAACCATGGTGAGGATAAGCCAGAGCGCCGGAAGAGCGAGCAAAAGACGGAATGAAAGGTAGCGAATCATTTTCCGCGGCGCGCTTTCGCCGCGACTTTCTTTTGGGCTGAAGATTCCGCACTGCCAGGTTCCGCGGATCCGGTAATGATATTTTTCTGCTCGGTGGTTGGCGCAGCGGGCATTTCAGGCGCGGATGATACTGCACTCGCGGCCGCGGCATTCGCAGCCGGCACGGTCAGCGGCTTGATTTTTACGCGCGACACGCGGCGATGCTCCATTTCCATCACGGTAAAACGGAAGCCGTCCGCTTCAAAACTTTCTCCGCCGCGCGGAATGAAACCAAGGCGGTTCAGGACGAACCCGCCAATTGTTTCGTACGAAGGATCGTCGGGGAGGGCGATGTTGTACTGTGTTTCCAGGTCGCGCACGTTTATTGCGGCGTCAAAAATCATTCCGCCGTCCGGCAAAAGCAGGGGGTGTTCGACCACATCGAATTCGTCGTGAATCTCGCCGACCATTTGTTCGAGGATGTCTTCGAGGGTGGCAAGCCCGAGAATGCTGCCGAACTCGTCAACCACCATCGCCAGGCCGGTGCGGCGCGAACGAAACTCGACGAGGAGTTCACTGACAGGCTTTGTTTCCGGGACGATCAGCACATCCCGAAGCATGTTTCGGAGCTGGAATTCGACGGGAGGAAGATGCTCTTCGGCGCGACGAGCGCGGTCGAGCAGGATCCAGATCATATCCTTGATGTGCACGAAGCCGAGAATGTGGTCGAGAGAGCCTTCGTACACCGGAATGCGCGATCGTTGCGTGGTAGCAAACATTTTCATCGTATCTTCCACACTGGCGGCGGCAGGAAGAGCGTGGACGTCGGGACGCGGCACCATTACTTCGCGCACCTCAACCTGGTGCAGCTCCATGGCTGCTTGAATAAATTTCACTTCGGCCGCCGGCAGCAAGCCGCGATCCTGGGCCTGCTGGATCATCACTTGCAGTTCTTCGGTGGAACGTACCAGCGTGTGACTGTGCGGAGACACGATGCCCAGCGCGCCAACTATTTTTTCGGCGAAGCCGTCCAGCAGATCGATGGCCCAACGAAATGTGTTAAGAAACCAATGGAATGGCCGAGCGATAATCAATGCAACGCGTTCGGCGCGCGCGAGGCTTAGGCTTTTCGGCACAAGCTCACCCAGGACTACCTGCAAAACAGTGAGTAGGCCGAACGCAATCACCAGCGCAACGCCGTGCGCGATCACGGCGGCCCACGGACGCGGAATCGCTTCGACCAGCGGACTTAGGATTCCCGCCAGTGTGATTTCGCCGAGATAGCCCAGCGAAAGACTGGCAAGCGTGATTCCAACCTGCACGCCTGAAACCACCCTGCTGAGATCGCTCAGAAGCCCTTCAACGATTTTGGCGCGCGCGTCGCCCTTTTCGACGAGCTGGCGGACGCGCGATTGACGCACTGCTACGAGAGAAAACTCGGCGGCGGCGAAAAATGCGTTCACGCCTACCAGAGCGAGAACTGCGAAAAGGTGTAACGCTACCATGCGGGCGCGTCCTCAAGAATCAGGCACATGGATTGTATGCATGCGTTGCGCGGAACAATACTCGCGCACGGGCTAGATAATGGAGGGACGGATGAGCCAGCCATCATCCGGAATTTTACCAAGACCCGCGCCCCAACGGGAGAAATCCGAGCTTCGGTGCGCCATCCTTGACATGCTCTTACCAGGCCTTGTTGGCGTTCTGCGACGTGCGCTAGAATGCTGCTTGGCGAAAAACGTTAAACGCGCTTTTGCGCAGCGCGACCGAGGAAGAATGAGTCCTGTGCCGAACAAACCAGCATCCACACCAGCAGGGCCATCGCCCAAAGGCGATTTCGAAAAGTCGCTCACGCGGCTGGAAGAAGTTGTGAAACGGATGGAGGGCCCCGACCTGTCTCTTGACGAGGCCATGAAACTTTTCGAGGAAGGCGTGACGCTTTCGCGCGAATGCCAGAAGCAACTCGAAGAGGCCGAAGGCCGCGTGGAAATTCTGCTCAAGAAAGCGGACGGGAAAATTGTGGCTGAGCCGTTCAACACGGACAACGGTCCGTCTAATAAGGCGTAACTTGCCTGCGTTCTTCAATCCGTTTTCCAGCATCGCGACGGGAATCGCATGAGCGCGCCGGACTTTTTCCAGCAAGACCACGCCGCGATTGAGGCCGGACTCGAAAAGCTTTTGCCGCCCGACTCCACGCCACCCGCATCCATTCACACCGCCATGCGCTACAGCGTTTTCGCCGGTGGCAAACGCATTCGCCCGATTCTGTGCTACGAATCCGCAAAGCTCTTTGCCGCGGATCCCGTCGGAGCAATCCCCGTCGGCTGCGCTCTCGAATTCATTCACACTTACTCGCTGATCCACGACGATTTGCCTGCGCTCGACAACGATGATCTTCGCCGCGGGAAACCGACCAATCATAAGGTATTCGGCGAAGCTATCGCGATCCTGGCCGGCGATGCGCTGCTAACGCTGGCATTTCAAACGCTCGCAAATGCTGCAATCGAGCCTAACCGGCGGGTTCGCGTGATTTCTGAGATCGCATCGGCTGCGGGAACGGTTAATGGAATGGTCGGCGGGCAGGTGGCGGACATCGAAGCGGAAAAAAAGGCCGCGGACGCCGCCATGCTGGAATATATTCACCGCTCGAAGACGGCAGCCTTGATTTGCGGCTCGATTGTGGCAGGAGCAATCGCAGGCGGCGCAGGGGATGAAGACGTCGCGCGGCTTCGGCGTTTCGGCGAACAAATTGGATGGGCCTTTCAAGTGGTGGACGACGTCCTGGATGTTTCGGAATCTTCCGCGTCGCTGGGGAAAACGGCGGGCAAGGATCAAGAGCAGCAGAAGGCCACCTACCCGGCGCTGTACGGCCTGGAAAAATCGCGGGCGATTGCCGCGGAACTCGAAACCAAGGCTTTGCGCGAACTGGATTTTTATGGCGAACGCGGAACGCGGCTTCGGCAAGTGGCGCAATTCCTGGTAGCACGCCGCAACTAGGTTCGCGCGCTCAAACCTGCCTATGAAATCTCGCCCAACGCACCACGAAGCGGGTACCAATATCTCGCAGAAACACACCCGGCCGGGAAAATCACGCCTCGATGTTTTGATCGCCGAACGCGGACTGGCGCCTTCGCGCGAACGGGCCCAGGCGCTCCTTCTCGCGGGAAACGTACTTGTCAACGGGCAAAAAATGGAAAAGCCCGGCTCGCAAGTCGCGGCGGATGCGCAAATTGAAATTATCGGCGAAACTCTGCGCTACGCAAGCCGCGGAGGCTTAAAACTTGAAGGTGCGCTGGAAGATTTCGGCGTAAGCCCGCAGGATAAAGTTTGCTTAGACATCGGAAGCTCGACCGGAGGATTTACAGATTGCCTGCTGCAACGCGGCGCGCGGCGCGTTTATGCCGTGGATGTGTCTGCCGACCAGCTTGACTGGAAGCTGCGCAAGGATCCGCGTGTAATCGCAATCGAATGCAACGCGCGATTTCTGCGAAGCGAAGATATCGCCGAGCGGGCTGCGCTGGTTACCATGGACGTGTCATTCATTTCGGCGACGAAAGTCTTGCCGGCGGTTGTTCCAGCGGCAGCGGCCGATGCTGATTTCTTAATTCTGATCAAACCGCAATTCGAGCTGGAGAAACGCGAGGTGGGTAAAGGCGGAATCGTGCGCGATACCGCGCTGCATCAAAAAGCTATCGAGCGCGTAACGGCATCGGCAGCCGAGTGTTCACTCGAAATTCTCGGCGTGCGTCCGAGCCATCTGACCGGCGCCGAAGGCAATCAAGAGTTTTTTCTCCACGCCCGCGCACGCGGGTAGAGTAGAATTTGCGTCCAAACATATGATCCGCGCCGCGGGCATCATTTGCAAACCGGTCAAAGAAATGGTGGCGTCGGTCGTTCCGCCGCTGGCGGAATGGCTGCGAGCTCGAAATATTGAAGTGTTTGTAGATAAGGAAACCGAAGGCTGTATCCACACGACTTTTCCAGCGTTATCTCGCGAAGCTCTAGGCCAGAAAGCGGATCTCATTATTGTTCTGGGCGGCGACGGCACACTTCTTTCCGCGGCGCGCGCACTTCACGGACAAAACGTCCCTATTCTGGCGGTTAATCTGGGCGGCCTCGGATTCCTTACCAGCGTTACTCTCGACGAACTCTATCCCCTTCTTGAGCAGGTCTTGAAGGGCGAGCATCGCATCGGAGAGCGCATGATGCTCGAAGCAGAGATTTTGCGAAGCGGAAAAGCGGCCCAGAGAGAAACTGCGTTGAACGAAGCGGTGGCAAATAAGGCGGCGCTTGCGCGCATGCTCGATTTCGATGTTTTTGTGGATACTCGCCACGTGGGGCGCTACCGCGCAGACGGAATTATCGTGGCGACGCCGACCGGCTCGACAGCTTACTCGCTTGCGGCGGGCGGACCGATTATTCAGCCGGACCTCGATGCGTTCGTTATTACGCCGATCTGCCCGCACATGCTGACGAATCGCCCGCTGGTGATTCCGGATACCTCGCGCGTGGAGCTGGACTTTACTGCGGCGGATGAGCCGGTGTACTTAACGCTCGACGGCCAACTCGGCTTTCAACTCGAGCCTAAGGATCATGTGGTCATCACTAAGTCTTCGTCGAAGGTGAAGTTCGTACGGCCGCCGCGAAAGACCTATTACGAAGTATTGCGCAGCAAGCTTCGGTGGGGAGAACGGTGAGGATCGAAGGACGGAAAGAGGGACAAGAGCAGATTCCTCGCTTTGCTCGGAATGACAGATCGGGCACGCAGAAATGGCTGTGCGGGCCGTGAGATTCCCGGGCTAAATAGCCGCGAGCCTCATTTCACTTTCAACACGACGAGCGTGCGGTCGTCAAACGCGTGGCGCCCGTCCGAGAAAGTGTCGACCGCTTCCAAAATGCGATCGGCGATGCCATCGGCCGGCAAGTCGTGATTTTCTGAAATGAGCATACCCAGCCGGTCATGGCCATAAAATTCCGAGGTCGTCGGATTCTGCGTGTCGCCGATGCCGTCGGAGTAAAAAACCACTATGTCTCCCGCGTTGAGAATGTAGCTTTTCTGATCGTACACAGCCGTCTCAAACATGCCGAGTGGAAAGCCTTCCAGCGGGATTCGTTCGCAGCGGCCGTCGTGATACAGGAAGGGTTGCTCCTGGCCTGCGTTTGCGATGCGCAGCTTGTGCCGCCCGCGATGCCACGTTGCAAAACATAGGGTCATAAAGCGGCCTTCGATACGGCGGTCCCCGAGAAATCCGTTGATGGCGGTAAGCATTTCGGCGGGACGATGTTTTTGCGGAGCAATGCTGCGTAAAGTGCCAATCGCGACAGCGCCGTAGAGCGCGGCGGCGCTTCCCTTCCCGCTGACGTCTCCCATGGCAATGGCCAATTCCTGCGGACCGTAACGCAGAAAATCGTAGAGGTCGCCGCTCAGTTCGCGGGAAGAAACCACACGCGCGGCAATATCGAGGCCGAACTCTGGCCCAGGCAAACGCGGCAACAGCGCGCCCTGAATGCGCCGCGCGGCGCTCAAATCGCGTTCCATGCGCGCTTCGTCGCGGGCTACCTGTTCGTAAAGGCGCGCGTTTTCGATCGAGACAGCCAGATGCGCGGCGAGAATCGAAAGCGCCTGCACGTGATCGGGAGTGAAATAGTTGAGCTGCGGACTTTCGAGATCCATCACTCCGATGACGCGGTCTTTATAGAGCATGGGCACGGCCATTTCGGAGCGCGTCTCGGGATTCACCATTAGATAGCGCGGATCGAGCTTTACGTCCGGAACCACCACGGGACGCCGGGTGGACGCCGCCGCGCCGACGATTCCTTCGTGTCCGGGGACGGCATATTTTTCCTGCGTGCGCTGGCCGAATTTCACGGTGACGCGATGGTGAAATAGCTTGTCGTTCTCGTCGTAAAGCAAAATGGAAAAAATCTGATAATCGATCAGGCGCTTGGTGAGTTCCGCGGCACGGCGCAGAACTTCTTCGACGGAAAGCGAAGAGTTCGCTTCGCGGGCCACTTCGTTCAGGAGCAACAGCGTTTCGGATTGATTTTTTTCGTGCTCGAACAGCCGGGCATTTTCGATGGCTCCGGCAATGCGGCTGGCGACCAGCGCGAGGATGTTCTGCTGATCGCGCGTGAAATAATCGACCTGGCTGCTTTCGATGTCGAGGACGCCAATCACGCGGCCGCGCACGATCAGCGGAACGGCCAATTCCGATCTGACTGCGTCCAGCGCATTCAAATAGCGCGGATCCTTGCGGACGTCGGCGACGCGGATCGGCTGGCCCGTGGCCGCGGCCGAACCGATGATTCCCTCGGCCATGGGAATTCGCCAGTGTTTCACCACCTCCGGGCGATGACCGATGGCAAAGCGAAAATACATCTGGTCGGTTCCCTCTTCGGGCAACACGACCGCGAAAATTTCATAATCGATCAGCCGCTTAATTTGGGCCGCAGCTCCTGCGAGCACTTCGTCCAAATTCAGCGAGGCGTTAATTTCCTCGCTAATCTCGGCGAGAATCGCGAGAGTCTCCGCCGGGAGTTCCAGCTTCGGATTGAGGCCTGTAGATTCCATTTTTCTGTGGATGGAGCGCCTCGGCCCCCGCCAAGGTAGTCGCAATGACCGCGCGCAGCAAGAAACTATTCGCGCGCTGCGAGTGTCGCAATCGATTAATTATATCAGGCAGCCGACGGTTGCTTGGGGCAGAAATCCGGACGATTTAGCGTGCTTAGTATCTGCCGCCGGTGCCGGACGCTTCATCGTCGTTCACCGGATTCGCGCCGCGGAGTTGTTCAATGATCTTCACGCCTGAGCTCGTTCCGATGCGTGTGGCGCCCGCTTCCACCATTTTCCGCAGATCTTCCAGGGTGCGCACGCCCCCGGCTGCCTTGATCCCGGTGCCGCTGCCGATGGTCTCTCGAATCAAGCGCACGTCTTCCGCCGTAGCGCCTCCGGGACCAAAACCAGTGGAAGTCTTGACGAAATCGGCGCCGGCCTTCTTGGCCAAGAGCGAGCCGCGAACTTTTTCTTCCCGGGTCAAGACTGCCGTCTCCAGAATTACCTTACACAGAGCACCCGCGCGATGGCTCGCGTCCGCAACTCCGCGAATGTCAGCCTCCGCCAGAGCTTCCTGGCCGGATTTCAGCGCGCCGACGTTGATGACCATGTCGATTTCCTGCGCGCCGGCTTTGAGCGCTTCTCCCGCTTCAAATTCCTTTACGATGGGAAGCGTTGCGCCGAGAGGAAATCCAACCACGGCGCAGACGCGAACCTCCGTCCCCCGCACCAATTCGGCAGCCTGCGAAACATTCCAGGGATTCACGCATACGGATGCAAAACCGTAATCGATGGCTTCCTCGCACAGTCGCTGGATGTCTTCGCGCGAGGCTTCGGGCTTCAGCAGCGTGTGGTCGATCAACCGCGCGATTTCGGATTCTTTTTGCGGCATGTTATTCCGTTGGAAAGCTGAGAATGCATACGTCTTTCAAGTTGCGATAGCTTTCTGCGTAATCCAGGCCGTAGCCAACCACAAACTCGTTCGGGATTTTAAAACCGATGTAGTCCGCCTTCACATCTTTAATCCGGCGCGAAGGTTTATCCAGAAGAGCAGCTACGCGCAGAGTCTTCGGCTTTCTTTGCTGCAAAATGCGCAGGAGGTAGCTGAGTGTCAAGCCGGTATCCAGGATGTCTTCGACCACCACGACGTTAAGACCCTGGATGCTGCTATCGAGGTCTTTCAGAACGCGTACCTGGCCGGAAGATTGTTTGCCCTTGCCATAGCTGGACACGGCGATGAAATCGATCGAAGTATCGAGGCTCAGCTCGCGGACAAGATCGGAGAGAAAAATGCACGCGCCTTTCAACACTCCGACGAGATGGACGCGCTCTCCCTTGAAATCCCTGGTGATCTGATGCGCGACCTGGCGAACACGCTTCTGAATCGCAGAGCGGCGGATTAAGACCTTCAGTTTTTCCCGTCCCGCTACGACTGGCATTTTGGTTTCGCCCCGCTGAGAAGGCGGCTACTCTATCGCACAGGAATAGGATTGACAAGACGGCACCCTTGGTTAATAGATGTTACCCGGCTTGCCAAACTAAACGCGACACGCCAGCTGGGGCGCTGTTCGTGGCACTGGACTCGTCGAACGGCAGGGAGAAATTAACGTGAAACGGTTTTTGATCTTGCTGGGTCCGTGGACCGGGTGCCCGGCCATGACGCCCTCCAATTTCAGAAGTTTCCCACCGAAGGACGTGTGGCCAAGATTAAATAATGACCGAGTTTTACTATAGCGCGGACAAGCGAGGCCGCATTAGAGTCGGTCTCGTGTTTCAAGCCAATAAGGAGATTCCCGTTGATCTCACGCCGCCGTTTTCTTGAGCAGACAAGCATGTTTGCAGGTACCGCGGTGCTCGCTAACTCCGTGCTCGCTGGCGTCGCTGCTGACGATCCGTTGGCCCCTGATCCAAAGTTGCTCGCCCGAGCCAAGTCTCTTCTGGACCAGGCTCCCTTCATCGACACGCACAACGATCTGCCGACGATGTTTCTCGAAACCAAAGCCGGTGATCTAACCTCGTTCGATATGAGCAAGGTTCAGCCCACTCTGTGTGCCGATATTCCGCGATTGCGCGAAGGAGGCGTCGGGGCGCAGTACTGGTCGATTTGGGTGGATTCTGCCACGCAGAAAACCCATACATCCTTGCATGAAGCGCTCCGCGAGTTCGATGTCGCGCTGCGCTTCATCCAAAGCCGTCCCGAACTCGAACAAGCGCGAACGGCTGACGACATCGACCGCATCCATCAATCGGGACGCATTGCGTGCCTTCTTGGCGTCGAGGGCGGCCACATGATTGAGAATTCTCCCGCTGCGCTTCGAGTTTTTCACGCTTTGGGCGCGCGTTACATGACTCTCACTCACTGGGACAATATTGATTGGGCCGATGCCGCAACCGACCGCCCGGAACATTACGGGCTCACCGAGTTCGGCGAACGCGTAGTAAAGGAAATGAATCGCCTGGGCATGTTCGCAGATATCTCTCACGTCAGCGCTGACACAATGCGGGATACGCTGCACGTGACGCGCGCTCCCGTGATTTTCTCGCACTCGAACGCCTTCGCTATTGACCCGCACCCGCGCTGCGTTCCTGATGATGTGCTGCGGCTGATGCCAGCCAACGGCGGCGTGGTGCACGTAAACTTCATCTGGGAGTTCGTATCACCGCGTTACCCTGAGTGGCAACAGAAACGTACGGCTGCGCTCCAAGACCTGCACGCCCGCCTCGATACCGACCAAGCGATTGCGAAAGGCCTTGCCGACTGGGATAAGGAAAACGTCCCTCCGCGCGGCGGCGTATCCGATGTAGCCGACCACATCGACCACATTCGCAAAGTGGCGGGCGTCGATCACATCGGTGTTGGCGCCGACTTCTACGATGTGGTTCCAGGCTCGATGGTGGTCGGCCTGGAAAACGTTACCCGCTATCCGTACCTCTTCGCCGAACTTCTGCGCCGAGGATATTCCGATGACGACGTGCTCAAGATTGCGGGACGAAATCACCTGCGCGCCATGCGCCAGATGGAGAAGGTGGCGGCGGAGCTTCAAAAATCGCAAGCTCCTCTCATCACCGAAGGATTGAAGTCGAAATAGATGAAGGCCGCTTTTTAGTTCTGCCTGGTCGGCGGACTCGTCAATTCACGTCGGTCGCATCCTCGAATGCTAAATTCAAGCCTTCATCGAATTCTTCGCCTCGGTTGGGAGGACAGGTTCAATGCAATTGAATGAATTACCAGAACCGTGGTTGCGCGGTACGTTGGCTGAGGTGCCGGCGGTGCCGCGGGCTGTATTGCATGCGCTGGAGCTTGCCGAGGAAGATTTGATGCGATGGTGCGGGCCGCTTAGCGATTCGGAATTGAACGCGCGGCCTGCGGGAGTTGCGCCATTGGCGTTTCATTTGCGGCATATTGCGCGGAGCATTGACCGGCTGCTGACCTACGCGGAAGGAAAGCAACTGAACGACGCACAAATGGCGGCGATGAAGAGCGAGTTGGATCCTGGTGCAAAACGCGAGGAATTGTTTGCGGAATTGGACTTGGCGCTGCGGAATAGCGCGGCGCGAATTCGCGCGTTCGATGTAGCCCGGCTTAATGAGCCGCGCGCTGTCGGGAAAAAGGAATTGCCAAGTACACTGGGCGGCCTGCTGGTTCACGTGGCGGATCATACGCAGAGGCACGTGGGACAAGCCGTGACGACCTCGAAGATCGTGTTTGCGCAACGCAGCTAGTCAGCGGCGGTAGCAGCCGACTTTGCGGCGACCGCGGGCGCGCGGTGCTCCGTAGGTTTCGGCGCGTGCGCGGCCGGCTTCGAATGATCGAATTGAGCTGACTCAGTGGACCCTTCGAGTGCAGTGGTGGAAGCGGTGCCGCTGGTAATCACCTGCTGGACGGCGTCGAAGTATCCCGTGCCGACGAAGCGCTGATGCTTCACGGCTTCGTAATCGTGGTTTCGTTCTGAATCAAATTCCTTCTCTTGCAGCTCGCAGTAGGCTGTCATGCCGCTCTGTTTGTACGTGCGCGCGAGATCAAACATGGTCAAGTTGAGAGCATGGAAACCGGCCAGGGTGATGAACTGGAATTTGTAGCCCATGGATGCGAGCTCGCGCTGGAATTTGGCGATGGTGGCGTCGTCCAGATTCTTTTTCCAATTGAACGAAGGCGAGCAATTGTAGGCCAGCATTTTGTCCGGGTACTTTGCATGAATCCCTTCGGCAAACTTCCGTGCCTCCGCTAGATCCGGCTTGGAAGTTTCGCACCAGAGCAGATCCACGTACGGGGCATAGGCCAGGCCGCGTGCAATGGCGGAATCGGTGCCCCCGCGGATGCGGAAGAATCCTTCGGCAGTACGTTCGCCGGTAATGAACTCACGGTCGCGCGGATCGATGTCGCTGGTGAGAAGTGTGGCGCTATCGGCGTCAGTGCGCGCCATGAGCAGTGTGGGGACGCCCATCACGTCCGCCGCCAGCCGAGCAGCCACTAACTTGTGAATAGCTTCGATCGTCGGCACCAGAACTTTTCCCGCGAGATGGCCACATTTCTTGGCAGAAGACAATTGGTCTTCAAAATGGACGCATGCTGCGCCCGCTTCGATCATAGCCTTCATCAGCTCAAACGCGTTCAGGTTGCCGCCGAAGCCAGCTTCGGCGTCTGCAATCATGGGGGCAAACCAGTACGTATCGTCCTTCGCTTCGGCGTGGTGAACCTGGTCCGCGCGTGTCAGCGCTTGATTAATTCGGCGTACGAGACTTGGGACGCTGTTGGCGGGGTAGAGACTTTGATCCGGATACATCTGTCCGGAATCATTGGCATCGGCGGCAACCTGCCAGCCGCTCACATAAATCGCCTTCAGGCCCGCCTTCACCTGTTGAACGGCTTGATTGCCCGTCATGGCGCCTAATGCCGGAACGTACTCTTCTTCGTGCAGCAATTTCCACAGCCGCTCAGCGCCCAGCTTTGCTAGGGTGTGTTCGACATGAACCGACCCGCGCAATTTTTCGACGTCTGCGACAGGATAAGGGCGAGTAACGCCCTTCCAGCGGGGATTCGTTTCCCAGTCCATACCGTGGTTTGAGGAATTGCCGTTCGAAGACGTTCCATTGATGCCCATTTGTGTCGCCTCTCTTTAAATACTTTCGTGGTTGAAAAGCTCTGCTGAAAACCCAGGTCTGAAACTTCGCGAGGCAAATCGTCGTGCCGCGTAGCGCCATGCAGCAACGTAGGCGAGTATGAGGCGACCGGGCCTATCAGTCAAACTGATTGTCCTTATCATATTGATAGAATTATGTTATCAGTTCCAGTACAATCGTTCTACTGGAAAACCCGTAGCCGGAGGTGGCTTGTGGAAATCGACCAGGTAGAAACATTTCTGGCGGTGGTGACTTACGGCGGATTTCATCGCGCGGCGGGAGCATTGCGCGTGAGCCAGCCCGCGGTCAGCGCGCGTATCCGCGCGTTAGAAGTTTCGCTCGGCGTTAAGCTCTTTACCCGAGTGCATTCCAACGTCTTACTGTCCCCCGCCGGGAAGGCGCTGCGGCCAGTTGCCGAGCAATTGCTGCGGACCGTCGCGCTGGCGCGGCAAGCCGTGCATGTATCACAGCCTTCTGAGAGCGGTGTGTTGAACATCGCCGCGGCTCTCTCCATCTGCACATATTTTTTGCCCGACGTGATGAAGGAGTACCAGTCGAAGCATCCAAAAGTACTGGTGAACCTTCGGTCGGGCACCTCGCTGCAGGTTTTAAAGATGGTCCTGGACGGCGAAGCCGATATCGGGGTGGCGCGTTCCCTGCATCATCCGGAAGTAGAAACCACTACGTTGCGCGACGATCCCTTGATTCTCGTTGGCCACCCGGCACACGCGGCGGCGCAACAAAACCGAGTCCGCCTGGAGGAAACGGAATCCTGGCCGCTCATATTCTTCGACCGCGGATCGAGCGACTGGACACTAAGCCAAGGCCTCTTCCGGCGCGCGGGGCTGCTGCCGAACGTGGTTTTGGAAGTGGAAACAATTGAAGCGGCAAAGAAAATGGTGGAACGCAAGCTGGGACTCAGTTTCCTTCCGCAGATTGCGGTGACCACAGAGCTTAGACGAGGCAAGCTCGTCGCGATCGAAATCATCAACGCCGAGCCGCTACGCCGGAACCTGGATGTGATTCATCCCCGGCACCGTGCTCTTTCGCGGGACGCGCAAGCGTTCCTGCTTCTATTGCAGAGTGCCGCTGCCACGCCCGTACCGCTGGCCAAGAAAGGATCGAAACTCAAGAGCGCACGAGCGAAGACAAACGCAAAGCCGCGCGGGCGATAGCAGCCGCGTGGCTTAGGTTCCGGTCAGATACCACGGCAAATTAATGATGGCGATATTCTGATTTCCCCGCAGAAGCATGAGACCTTTCAACAGCTCGCCGCGATTGCTCTGCAGAAAATAGTGATACCAATGGAGCTCGATTAATTCAGGAACGATCAGGACTATTTGGCGGTCCGGGTTTTCCACCTGCAGCATCAAGACGTAGTCCACGACGGGCGTAATCACAAGCCGATACGGTGATTGCAGCTCGACATATTTCGGCACCGGCAACCCCGCTCGGCGGGCGGGCTCTTCGACCAGGGTAGCCCACTCGTCCTTCAGCTGTTCTTTCTGATCTTCTCTGCAAACGTGTACAACATGAATGTCAGCGGAAATCGTGAAGGCGAATCGAAGCGCCTTCTGGATCAGCTTGCTCCACCTGTAAATCGGCAAGACTACCAGCGGCGGCTTGACTGGCGCGATTTCCAAAGGTTCCCGAGTGAGTATTTCATCTTCAACGCGCACAAAATAACGCTTCACGGCCATCATAAGCAAAAGCAGCGCGGGAATAAGCACCGCCGTGACCCAAGCTCCCTCGATAAACTTTGCAACCAGAACGACAAT
>Ga0302325_10002299_pt1 | contig 46633 bp, 50 predicted proteins | sample Palsa_T0_2_FD_201948 | JGI IMG/M metagenome (GOLD analysis project Ga0302325, IMG submission 201948) | Peat permafrost microbial communities from Stordalen Mire near Abisko, Sweden - Palsa_T0_2 | ecosystem: Environmental > Terrestrial > Soil > Palsa > Peat permafrost | place: Sweden: Abisko...
AGCGGCAAGCGGAAGGGGCTTGCTGTCTTCCAGCGCGATTCCGCGCAATCGCTCGAAAGACCGCACCGACTTGCGACAAGACTGGCAAGTGGCAAGATGCGTCGCCACGACCAGCGCACGGCCCTCGTCGAGAGTTCCGGCGGCCAGGCCGGCAAGCGTCGGATCAGACGGATGGTGCGTGATCGTCATGACGTTTCATCCAAACGTTCGCGCAGCTTTGCCAGCGCGAGCCGCAGCCGCGATTTCACGGTTCCCAACGGGATGCCGAGGATGCGGGCAATATCGCCATGGGCCTTGTCCTCGAAAAAAGACAGTCTGACGATCGTCATTTGTTCGTTTGGCAGTTCTCTGATCGCCGCACGGATATGGTCATTCCGCTCAGACCTTTCCAGCACGTCGTCAGGCTGCTCGGGGTCATCGCTGCGAAGCACTTCATAAAGCGCGTCGGCCTTCACGCCGCGTTCGTGCCGCAGCCGATCAATGCGTAGATTCCGGGCGATGGTGTAAATCCAGGTAGAAACGCTGGCGCGGGAACCATCGAATAGCGCGGCCTTGCGCCATGCCGACAGCATTGCTTCCTGCGCGAGCTCTTCCGCGATCTCCGCCGTAGTGCCGGTGCGGACCAAAAACCCTTTGATGCGCGGAGCGTAGAACTCGAACAATGCGGCGAACGCCACCCGATCGCGCTGCGTCGCTATCGCCGCGATCCATCTCGCGGGATCGCCATGATCGCTCTCAAACGGCATATGCGTCCCGAACCGGCTCGCTAAACTCGCCGTTTGCCGGCCAAATCCCCTGGATCGGCGCATACGCGCCGGTATTCGCGGCAGGACTGCTGCGAGTGCAATGGTCTCCATAGCACCCCATACGGCCCCCGGAACAGATTGGATCAATGGGAGAAACGCAAATCCGCGAATGATCCAACCGGCTGCGCCGCCCGTAGGAGCTTCCGAGCAGCAAGGTGGCCCTGATCACCTCGCGTCCAGAGGCGGCAGATGAGCGACGGGCAGAAGGACCGATTGAAGATCGCGGTCGTCGGTACCGGCATTTCCGGAATGGCCGCAGCGTGGCTACTCAGCGAGCGGCACGACGTGACGGTCTACGAGCGTAGCGAGTGGCCGGGTGGTCATTCCCATACTGTGGACGTGCCGGACGGCCACGCGGCGATCCCGGTGGACACCGGCTTCATCGTTTATAACGAAACGACCTACCCCAACCTCAAGGCGCTGTTCGCGCACCTTAACGTGCCAACAGAGCCTTCGGACATGTCGTTCGCGGTTTCGCTCGACTGCGGGCGTCTGGAATATTGCGCCGGAGCCAATTTCACCGGTTTGTTCGCCCAAAAGCGCAACATCTTCCGCCCGCGCTTCTGGTCGATGCTCACCGACATTCACCGCTTCTATCGCGAGGCGCCGACCGATATCGCGCTCCTCGACGAACTGCATACCCCGCTGGGCGATTATCTCGACATGCGCAACTACGGACCGGCGTTTCGAGACGATCATCTGCTGCCGATGGCCGGGGCGATCTGGTCAGCTCCGCCGGAGGCGATGCTCGCTTATCCGGCGGCGTCGTTTATACGCTTCCACGACAATCACGGACTTCTGCGCGTGTCCGACAGGCCGCAATGGCGCACCGTGGCCGGCGGCAGCCGTTCCTACGTGGAACGATTGACGGCATCCTATCTGGATCGGATCGAGCTTGGCATCGCCGCCAAGAAGGTGCGCCGGTACCGCGATAGGGTTGGCGTTCTGGATGCAGCCGGCCGGGTGGAATGGTTCGATCACATCGTGATCGCCGCGCACGCCGACGAAGCGCTAGCGCTGTTGGACGATCCAAGTTCCGCCGAACGCGCGCTGTTGGGTGCGTTCAGCTACAGCAAAAATATTGCGATCCTTCATAGCGACGCGTCGCTGATGCCGAGGCGCCGCGCCGTATGGTCGAGCTGGAATTACATTGGGCCGCCATATTCCGGTCGGGACGTGAATGGCTGTACCGTCACCTATTGGATGAATCGGCTGCAAAATATTTCCTCGACCAAACAGCTGTTCGTCACCCTCAATCCCCAACGCGCGCCCGATCCGGATAGCGTCCTTGCCACCGAAGCCTATGACCATCCGTTGTTCGATACTGCTGCCATTCGCGCGCAGCGCCGGCTCTGGTCACTGCAGGGCGAACGCAATACCTGGTTTTGCGGCGCTTATTTCGGCGCCGGCTTTCACGAGGACGGGCTACAATCCGGATTGGCCGTTGCCGAAGCACTCGGCGGGGTGCGGCGCCCGTGGGCCGTGCCAAACGAATCGGGCCGGATATTCATCGAGCAAAAACGGCCGGCGGTAGAGCCGAGCGGTGTGGCGGCATGACAGCGACCTCCGCACTTTATGTCGGAACGGTGATCCATCGCCGCCTGCGGCCGCGACCGCATCTTCTGCGCTATGCTGCATTCTGGATGCTGCTCGATCTCGACGACATCGACGAACTGCACCGCCGCCTGCGACTGTTTTCGCGCGGCCGCTTTAACGCGATGAGTTTCTACGATACCGATCACGGCGAACAGACCCAGGATCCGCTGCGGCTACAGGTCGAACGCCACCTCCGCGCCGCCGGCATCAACGGCGACGGCGGCGGTGCCATCCGGCTTTTGTGCATGCCGCGCATCTTCGGCTACGGCTTCAATCCTCTGAGCGTTTACTTTTGTCACCGTCGCGACGGAGCGCTCGCGGCGCTCCTTTATGAAGTGCGCAACACCTTCGGTGAGCGGCACAGCTATCTGATCCCCGTTGTGGCGGCGCCCGACGCCCTTGTTCGCCAAAGTTGCGACAAGTGTTTCCATGTATCGCCGTTCATGGACATGAATCTGCGTTACGATTTTCGCGTCGTTCCGCCAGCAGGGAAGGTTTCTGTCGTGCTCTCCGCCAGCGACGCGGAGGGACCGGTGATCGTCGCCTCCCTTGTCGGACGGCGCACGATGCTGAGCGACGCCGCTTTGTTGCGACTTCTCCTGCGCATGCCGTTTCTGACCTTGAAGGTTATCGGCGCGATCCACTGGCATGCGTTGCGGATGTGGTGGAAAGGCTTTGCTCTAAGACCGCGTCCTCCAAAACCGGCTAGGTCTGTCACGATGGTCGCGGCGAGGAAATAGGCGATCATGGCTTCGCCCGGCAACACGCTCACAGCTTCGACCGCGAGGAGTTTCCGGCCAGGATTTTCCGTGGTGGTCATCTACCTGCTTCGGCGCTACGTCGCGGCGGCCCAGGTCGGCACATTGACGGTGACTTTGCCGTCGGGAGTTACGCTCAAGCATCAGGGCGCGTGCGCGGGGCCGGAGGCGGTGCTGTTCATCCGCCGCTGGCGCGCGTTGTGGCGGATGATGCTGGGCGGCTCTATCGGGCTTGCGCGTGCTTATATGGACGACGACTGCCACAGTCCGGATATCAGGGCGTTGCTTGAATTCGGTGTGCAAAACGAGAAATCGCTGGCTAAAGCCGCGCCCGTCACCCGGCGCCCGCGGATCTTTGAACGCCTCCGGCAGCTGCGCCGCGTCAACACCCGGCATGGCAGCCGGCGTAACATCGCCGCGCACTATGACCTCGGCAATGCGTTTTACGCGCTGTGGCTGGATCGCGGCATGAACTATTCCTCGGCGCTGTTCACGTGCGCGACGCGTACGCTGGAAGAGGCGCAGGAGGCCAAGCTCTCCCGTATCGTCGATCTCCTCGATGTTGAGCCGGGCCAAAGCATTCTTGAAATTGGCTGCGGCTGGGGACCGCTGGCGGAGCGATTGATCCGTCAGGGCTGTCTGATCACCGGGCTGACGCTGTCCGCGGAACAACTCGACCTCGCGCGCGTGCGGCTGCGCCGGCAAGCGGCACCCCGGAACTGGGACATCCGCCTACAGGACTATCGTGACGTCGAGGGCCGATACGATCGCATTGTTTCCGTTGAGATGGTGGAGGCCGTCGGTGAACGCTACTGGCCTGTATACTTCGAGAAACTGAGTCAATCGCTGACCGACACCGGGGTGGCGGTGCTGCAAGCCATCACGATCCGGGAGTCGCGATTTGCGAACTATCGGCGCCGGCCTGACTTTATCCAGCGCTATATTTTCCCCGGAGGCATGCTGCCGACGCAGGAGATTATCCAACGGGAAGCCGCAAGGGCGGGATTGCGCCTGACGGTGCAGGAATCGTTCGGCACGAGCTATGCGAAAACGTTGGCCGAGTGGCGGCGGCGCTTTCTGTGCGCTTGGCCCGAGATCGAGACCCTCGGCTTCGATGTCCGCTTCAAGCGGATGTGGGAGTATTATCTGTCGTATTGCGAAGTCGGATTTAAGTGCGGTGCAATCGATGTCAGCCTTTTCAAGCTTGTTCCGATCCCGGTAAAGGTCGGCTCATGAGTTCGCGGCTTGGCGGTCGCTCCCGAGCGGTTTGCCGCCGGCGATCCGCACGAAGCGCACCGGCTCATTCAAGCCGCGCAGTGTCGCTTCTTCCTCGGTCAGATCGCGTCCGGCAAGCGCCTCGCGAGCTTCCGGATCGGCCAGCACGGCTTCCGATATGATTGCTTCGCCGCCATGGCATTGATGCTCGAGTCGCGCCGCTGTGTTCACCGCCGAGCCGAAATAGTCGAGCACGCCGCCAGCGGTGACGGCGATGCAGGCGCCGAGATGCAGCCCGAGCTTCAACACGACGCCCGAGTCGCTGCGGCCGCGATTGAAGCTCGCCACCTCGTCCTGGATCGACAGCACCGCGCGCACCGCGTCGGCCGGATCGTTGAACGCCGCCATCACCGCATCGCCGACGGTCTTGACGACGGCGCCGTGATGGCGCGCCACCCGTTCGGACAGGAAAGCGAAATGATCGCGCACCAGGCGGTAGGCCGAGGCATCGCCGAGGTCGTCGTAAAGCTTGGTCGAACCCTGGAGATCGGTGAACACGATCGCAACCTGGCCGATTTCGACGTCGTCGCCGGGTCGCAGGAGCTGTTCGGGGCACATCCGGCGGAATGCCGGCATGGCGATCACGCGTTCGCCGGTCAGGGCATCCTTGGCCCAATTGCGATCCTCGATGACGAAGAACCGCGGCTGGTCAGTGTCGTTGTGGATGACAAACTCGTCCTTGTGGCCGGACGACGCCAACAGAATTTCGGTGCTGCTCGCCGTGATCTCAGGAATGATCCCATCTTGTGTGACATACGCATCGGCTTGGCCACCGGCCTCAACGGTACGAAAACGATAAGGACCGGGCGGCAGGGTCAGCGCGAAGGTTTTGCTCGAATGCGCCGCGACCTCAGCCTGCAACTTCACGTGCGGGGTCGTGCCTTGCCCGAGCAGGCACAACTCGCCCTCGGGCAGCGCGCGAAGCCATGGCGCGGGGTGGAAAGTCAACTCGACGTTGCGGGTGAAGTCGCGGCCATAGTCGATGTTGCACGACAGGCAATGCGCGCCCCGCGGTAGATCGTGAAGATGCTCGACGCGAGACTTCGCGCCGCGGCAGCGTGGACACAGCAAATCCCATCCCATGGCCAGGATGCCGAGACGCTGCGACGCGAGGAACAGCTCCACCGTGTCTGCCGGCGTCGCGCCCCAGAACCGCGCCATTGTCAGGGGCCGAATGCTGCTGAGCGCCAGCATCGGTGCGTGCAGCAGAAAGTCGGCGAGCTTCGGTGCCAGACCATGACTCGCGAGATCGCGATCGAGCGCGGTGAGCAGGCCGTCAAAGCGTCGGCGCGCTGCCGGCTTTACCAGCTCCTCTGCGCTGGCGCCTGGAATGTGCTGCGGTATCGTCGCATCGGCGACCAACTTCTCGATGGCGGCGAGCCGCTTGTCGCCTTCGCGCCCGATCTTGCCGGAAACTTTTGTCAGCCATCCAAGCACACCGACGCACTCGACTTCGGCTGAGAAGACAAGCCGGGTCCCGGTGTCTTCGCGATCGAGCTCGAAAGTCGAGTGGGAACGGCGCAGGGGGCCGCTGAGAAACTCACGCGTCTGACTCAGGCGGCGGTTCTCCTGCCACTCGCCGAAGCCCTCTTCCCACTTCATCCGGAGCGGCCCCACGCGGACGCTGGCAAGGCGGTGGATGCGGCCGCGAGCGTCGGGATGCTCCTCGACCTTGTAAACGGGCGAACCAGACAGTTCATTGACGCGAGCGGTATCGGCCACGAATGGCCAAATCGCTTCCGGCGGCTTGTCGAAATGCCGCTCCTTGCTGTAGCGATAAACGGTTTTCATCATCGGTTTCCCGGGTCTGTCGTTTCCGCGACAGCCCACCGCTGCACTATTATACGCGCAAGCGGAGAAAACGGTTTCGTGACTTCTCCCCGTTGCTATTTGCTTATATTCTGGCCGCGCTGGATACCCGCGCGAAAATGCCTTTCGATCGGTTCGGGCGGCGTGCCATCGAGAGGGAGACCATCCAATGATCCGTACCGTATTCGCCGTTGCGGCGATTGCGCTTGGCATAAGTGTTGCCGTTGCCCAACAGGACCCGATTGCCGCGCGCAAGGCGCTGATGAAGACTAACGGGGATCAGGCCAAGATTGGCGCCGCCATGATGAAGGGCGAGGCCCCGTTCGATCTCGACAAGACGCATACGATCTTCGCGGCGTGGCAGGACGCGGCTGCGAAGATGCCGGCCCTGTTCCCGGACAACTCGAAGACCGGCGGCGAGACGGCCGCCGATCCGAAGATTTGGGAAAACATGGACGACCTCAAGGCGCGGTTCACCAAGTTCGGCACCGACGCTAAGGATGCCGAAGCCAAAGTCACCGACCTCGACAGTTTCAAGGCGGCGTTCGGCAACATCGGCAAGAACGATTGTAGCGGCTGCCACGAAAAATATCGCGTCAAAAAGAGCTGATCATATCCGCCCTCGCGCAGCGTGAGCAGAGCGGGGAGGATAAATCGACAAAGGGATCGGCGCGGCGATGCGAAAGCTCACGCTTGTTGCTGCGGCCGTCGCCATTGCCGTTGTGCTCGTCCTCTGGGTCCTGACCGTTCCGGCGAGGGTGCCCGCGGCAGCGCTGCCGGACTACACGCCCAACGTGGAAAATGGCCGCACGATGTTCAATATCGGCGGCTGCGCGTCCTGCCACGCCGCACCCGACGATGATCCCGGGAAGGTCGAGCGAACGCGGCTCGGTGGCGGGCTTGCTTTGAAATCGCCGTTTGGCACCTTCTACGTGCCGAACATTTCGCCCGATCCCGCCGACGGCATTGGGGCCTGGAGCGAAGCGGATTTCGTCACCGCTCTCTGGAAGGGAACCTCGCGTCGGGGAAGACACCTGTTCCCGGCGTTTCCGTACACGTCCTATCAGCATATCGAACTCGCCGATGTGCGCGACCTGTTTGCCTATCTGAAAACCTTGCCGCCGGTGCAGGGACGGGTGCGCAAGCACGACTTGCCGTTTCCCTTCAGCATCCGCCGCCTGGTCGGAGGGTGGAAGCTTCTCTTCTTCCACGGCGGTCCGTTCGTCGCTGATGCCGCGCAATCGGCGCAATGGAATCGCGGCGCCTATCTGGTGAATGGGCCGGGGCATTGCGCCGAATGCCATAGCCCGCGCAATTTTCTCGGCGCCATCGTCGAAACGGAACGATTCGCCGGCGGACCGGCGGCGGACGGCAAGGGCTGGGTCCCCAACATCACGCCAACAGGATTGCAGCATTCCGAAACCGCCTGGTCGGAAAAGGATATCGCCAGTTATCTCGGCGACGGCATGAATCCGGTGGGCGATTATGCCGGCGGCGGCATGGCGGAAGTTATTCGCAACACGGCTTTGCTCGGCGCCGACGACCGCGCCGCGATCGCCGCCTACGTTGCTTCGCTGCCGCCGCGGCAGGGCCCGAAGCCGCCGAAGAAGAAATAGTCCGTGCCGCCGATCTTATGATCCGCCGAACGCCTTGAAGGTGATGATGGTGCGCGTATCAGCGATGCCGGGGATGGTCTGGACCTTCTGGGCGATAAAATGACCGATATCGGTCGCCTGCTCGACATAGAATTTTACCAGCAGATCGAAATCGCCGGCGGTCGAGTATATCTCCGAGGCAATCTCGGCGTCCGCCAGCCTGTTGGCCACCTCGTAGGACTTGCCGAGCTGGCACTTGATCTGCACGAAGAAGGGAACCATGTGCGCCTCCGGACCGTCGGAACCATGCTTATAGCATGCAAATCGGCCCGTCATTCCCGGGTCGAGCGCCGGGCCGGAGGCCGGAAATCCGCATCCCCGCGGCCGCCCCCGCTGGCAGATCGGCGTGATATATTTTGCATGGTCGAGATAGATCGCTGAAATGCACGCGCCGCTCGAACTTGCCGATGTCGCCGCCGACATCCTCGCGCGTATCCGCGCGCGAGCGCCGCGGGTGCATTGCATCACCAACACCGTGGCGCAGCAATACACCGCCAACATGCTGCTCGCGGCCGGCGTGGTGCCGTCGATGACGATTTCGCCCGACGAGATTGCTTCGTTCGTCGCGAGCGCGGACGCGCTCCTCGTCAATCTGGGCACTTTCGACGCCGAACGGCGGGCGGCTATTGAGGTCGCGGTTGGCGCGGCCAATACGGCGCGCACGCCTTGGGTGCTCGATCCCGTTTTTATCGACCGGGCGCCGGTTCGCGCCCGGTTCGCGCGCGAACTTCTTGCGCGCCGGCCCGCGGTGGTACGCCTCAACACTTCGGAGTTTGCCGCGATCTCCGGTGGCGATATGGCGTCCGACGCCTCGGCGCGCTTCGCTCGAAGTCACGCAACCGTCGTCGCGCTCACCGGAGGCACCGACCTCGTGACCGACGGCGAGCGCCGCGCGGTGATCGCCAACGGCGATCCCATGATGGGTTTGGTGACCGCAATGGGTTGTGCCGGTTCGGCGCTGGTCTGCGCTGCGCTCGCCGTCGAGACGGACGCATGGCTTGCCGCAGGTGCCGCGCTGACGGCGTTCGGTGTTGCCGGCGAAGTCGCCGCGCAAGGCGCTTCCGGACCAGGCAGCTTCGCAAGCGCCGTCATCGATACGCTGCACAGTCTCGACGGCGCTGTGTTACGGGCGCACGCGAGAGTAACGTGATGCGGATTGATCTTCGCCTCAACGCCATTGTCGATCCCAGGCGCGCCGACGGGCGCGATCTCGCCGATCTCGCGCGTCGCCTCGCCGAGGGCGGGGCGACGCTGGTGCAGCTGCGCGACAAAAACAGCGGCACACGGGCCATGATCGAGGAGGTGCGGGCGATCAAGGCGGCGCTGAAGCCCTATGCGATTCCGTTTGTCGTCAATGATCGGGTCGACGTGGCGATCGCCGCCGGTGCCGACGGCGTACATCTTGGGCCGGATGACATGACGGTGGAAGAGGCGCGCCGTCTGCTTGGGCCAAGCGCCATCATCGGCTTGTCGATCAAGACGGCCGAGGAGGCCGCCGCGGCGCCGCTCGAACTTCTCGACTATGCCGGCGTCGGCGGTGTCTATACGACGCTGTCCAAAACGCAGAAGACCGCGCCGATCGGTACGGAAGGGCTGTCACGGGTGGCTGGTGCGTTGCGCAATCGGGTTCCGAGGTTTCCGGTTGTCGGTATCGCCGGCATCGACGTCGGCAACGCCGCTGCGGTGATCGCTGCCGGTGCCGACGGCGTCGCCGTCATCTCGGCGTTATCGCTCGCGCCCGATCCGGCAGCCGCTGCGCGTGCCTTGCGCGAGATCGTCGACGCGATGCTGGCGAAACGAGGCGCGCGATGACCGCCATCGCCCTTGCCATCGCGGGCTCGGATTCGAGCGGCGGCGCCGGTATTGAAGCGGACCTGAAGACATTTGCCGCGCTTGGCGTCTATGGCGCCGCTGTTGTCACCGCGCTCACGGCGCAGAACACCCGGGGCGTGTTCGCCATCCACGACGTGCCGGCGGATTTCGTGGCCGCGCAAATCAATGCCGTATTCACCGACCTCGATGTCGGCGCTGTGAAGATCGGGATGCTTGCCAACGCTTCGACGATCGACGTCGTCGCCGCCGCGCTCGATCGCTATCGCCCGCGCAATGTGGTGCTCGATCCCGTCATGGTCGCAAGCTCGGGAGAACGATTGTTGCGCGTGGACGCGATCAGCCGGCTGCGCGAGCTGGCTCACCGCGTGCGCGTCGTCACGCCCAACCTTCCGGAAGCCGCGGCTCTTCTTGGCGCGCCGCCGGCGCGCGACGAAGACGAAATGCGTGCTCAGGCGGAACAGCTGCTGTCGCTTGGCGTCGGCGCGGTGCTGATGAAAGGCGGTCACGGCAGCGGCCCGGAAAGCGTCGATCTTTTGGTCGAGGCCGACACCTGCGTGCGCCTCGCTGCGGCGCGCGTGGCGACCGAAAATACCCACGGCACAGGTTGCACTTTCGCCTCGGCGATCGCCGCCGGGTTTGCCAAAGGGCTCTCATTGGAAGCGGCGGTGAGGGAGGCGAAGGCCTATGTGACCGCCGCCATCGCGGCGGCCGATCGGCTCACGATCGGCTCGGGTCGCGGCCCCCTGCATCATTTCCATGCTTGGTGGTAGCAAATGCGCTCGACACTGGGCGTTACGGTGGCGCTGGCGATGATGGGTGCGATCGGCCAAACTCCCGCGGCGGACCGAGCGTCCGCGGCGCAATATGAGGTCTCGACCCGTTCCGGCGTGGTCTACGCTGTGCACGACGGCACCAGGCTTCTTGGCGACCTTTACCTGCCCAAGGGGCGTACCAAGGCACCGGTTTTGGTGGCGATTCATGGCGGCGGATGGCGAGGCGGAAGCAGGGGCTTTACAAGTATTGGGGGCCGTAGCTGGCGCGGCATGGCTATGCGCTGCTGACGATCGAATACCGGCTCGGGAAACCGGGCGTCTATCCAGCCGCCATTTACGACGTCAAGGCGGCGATCCAGTTCGTGGGCGCGAAGGCCGCCGAATTCAACATCGATCCCGATCGTATGGGCCTGATGGGCGATTCCGCCGGAGGATATCTGGCGGCAATGGTTGCGCTCGCTGGCGACTGGTTCACTGTGGCCGACCGCGACGGCGTCAATGCCGCGGCGCCCGCCACGGTGAAGGCCGTCGTCGGATTCTACGGCATCTACGATATGCTGGCGCAATGGCAGCAGGACATGAAAGTAAGCCCGGGCGACAGCATCACGGAAGATTTTCTCGGCGTCTCACCATCGCGGAACCGTCAACTCTATCTGGAATCCTCGCCCATCGCCTATGCCGCGTCCGCAACCAGGTTCGGTTTCTCCTTATCCACGGCGACCGCGACAATCTGGTTGATCCCAGGAGCCAGTCAGGCGCCTTCACTACGGCGCTCACAAAATCGGGATTTATCGCGCGTCTGATCATGATTCCCGGCGCGGCCCACTTTTGGGCTTCGAATCCCTTCGAACGCGATCCGCACAGCTATGGCGCAATCGCGGCGCCGGCGATATTGGAATTCCTCGACAGCTCGCTGTGAGCTACCAACAATGACAGGGGCGGCGGATGTTTCTGTGTGCTATCATCTCGAGCGGAGAACGTTACGATGCGCGCTTTACTGAGCTTGATATCGGCGCTGGCGGTGTTCATGTCGATTAGCCACGCGTCCGCCGCCGAATACGAGATCGTGAACCACCCCGACATCGTTTTTGCCGAACACGACGGGACCAAGCTCGTCGGCGACCTCTATCTGCCCAAAGGGCGCGCCAAAGCGCCGGTCCTTGTGGCCATTCACGGCGGTGGATGGCAAATCGGCAACCGGCAGTTTTACCGGTACTGGGGTCTGTTCCTCGCGCGCGCCGGCTACGCCGTTTTTGCGGTCGAGTACCGGCTGGCGAAGCCCGGCGTTTATCCTGCCGCCGTTTATGACGTGAAGGCGGCCGTCCAGTTCGTGCGCGCCAAGGCCGCCGAGTTCGACCTCGACCCGGAGCGCATCGGCATCGTCGGCGATTCCGCCGGGGCGCATCTTGCATCGCTCGTGGCGCTGGCGGGCGATCAATACACCTCGGCCTATCGCGACGACGCCAACGCCGCGGTGCCCGCCAACGTCAAATGCGTGGTCGGCTTCTACGGCGTCTACGACATGTACGCGCAATGGACGCACGATTTGAGCACGCGACCGAACGACAAGATCGTGGAGAAATTCCTCGGCGCGTCGCCGATGCAGAATCGGCGCGTCTATTTTGACGCTTCGCCGATCAGCTACGCGATCGCCGATCATAATCAGGTTCGGTTCCTGCTTATCCACGGCACCGACGACGATATCGTTGATCCGCCGTCACAGTCCGGCGCGTTTTTAGCGGCGCTCACCCAGTCCGGGATTTTTGTGCGCCGGATCATTATTCCTGGCGCCGGGCATTTCTGGGCATCCGACCCGTTCGAAAGCGAACCGCATAGCTACAGTGCGATGGCGGTTCCACGACTAATGCGGTTTCTCGAAAGTTCGCTCTGAAGGTTCGAAACGAAGGCGGCGCAGCGGGCCAAGGCCCGTCCAAGCGTCACCGTAGCACAGGGAGGAAATGGTCATGTTGAAATCCATCACTATCACCGGCGCCGTTGCACTCTCCGTCATGACTTTTGTCATCCTGCCGATGCGGAACGACAAGGTCTCGGCGCAATCCGGACCGTTGTTTATCGCTGCGGTCGAATACGACATCGTGCCGGGCCAGGTCGACAACTTCCTTGCGGCACTCAAGGAAAACGGCGCTGAGTCGGTGAAGGAACCGGGTTGCCGCGAGCTGGACATTGCAGTCTCGCAAAAGGATCCGAACCACGTGTTCATATTCGAGGTCTACGAGAACGCCGCGGCCGCCGAGGCCCATACGGCGACCGAACATTTCAAGAAATACAAGGCGGCCACCAAGGACATGGTCGCCAAGCGTGAAGCCAAGCCGCTGTGGTCGGTTGCGATGAACATGAAGAGCAAGTGACCGGCGCGGCGAACACATCCGGAAAAATATGGCGGTGAAAAAAAGGAAGGGCGTTGTCGGGATTGTCGGTCTCGGCATCATGGGCGGCGCATTCGCTGAGAATCTCGTCGCCGCCGGTTGGCGCGTCATCGGCTACGACGTCGCTTCGGCGCGGCGGCGCGTGCTGGCGCGCAAGGGTATCGAAATCGCCGCCGACGCCGGTGAGGTCGCGCGTCAGGCACCGACGATGATCTTGAGCCTGCCCAAGCCCGCCGCGCTCGCAGCGACGGTAACCGCCATCGTCAAGGCCGGCGTGCCGCACCGGGTGGTGATCGAGGCCTCGACGTTCAAGCTCGAAGACAAGGAAGCGGCCGAAGCGGCATTGCGCAAGGCCGGGCACGTCCTGCTCGACTGTCCGGTGAGCGGCACCGGTTTTCAGGCCAAAGTGAAGGACCTCGCGATCTATGCTTCCGGCGGTTCGGCCGATATCAAACGGCTGCGTCCGCTGTTCGCCGACTTTACGCGCGCGGTGCACGATCTCGGCGCATTCGGCAACGGCAGCCGGATGAAATATGTCGCCAACCTTCTCGTCGCCATCCACAACGTGGCGAGCGCGGAGGCGCTGGTGCTGGGCATGAAGGCCGGCCTGCCGCCGCAGCTCATCTATGACCAGATCAGGATCGGCGCCGGCAATTCGCGCGTGTTCGAGCTGCGCGCACCCATGATGGTGAGGGGCCGCTACGACGATCCGACCATGAAAGTCTCGATCTGGCAGAAGGACATGGACGCTATCGGCAGCTTCGCCCAGGCGCTCGGCGCGCCGACGCCGTTATTCTCCGCAACGTTGCCGATCTATGCCGCCGCCTTCGCGACCGGCTATGCCGAACAGGACACCGCATCCACATGCGCCGTCCTCGAAGCGATGGCGGGAGTCACGCGCGGCAAGCCGAAAAAGCGGCGCGGGGGTCGGCAGTCGAAATAGGACCCGCGACATTGATCTCAGCCGCGCTCGAGCAGTGGCCGGTCGAGGCCCTGCCAGCGGTACAGCAAAAAAGAAGCTGCCCAGCTCGCGAGGAAAATGCCGACCACGAGATAGCCAAAATTGGCCAGCCCGCCGTTCAGTCCGCCGATCGCGTTCCAGAAGCCGCCTTCGAGGCCGAGCTTATCGGCGACGAGGCTGAGCGCCTCGATCCCGCCGATCAGCAGGGCGACAAGCACTGAAGTGGCGGTGATTGTCAGGTTGTACCAAATTTTGCGGATCGGGTTGAGAAACGCCCAGCCATAGGCGCCGACCATGAGTACGCTGTCAGTGGTATCGACGAGCGTCATGGCTGCGGTGAACAAAGCCGGGAAAATCATGACCGTCGCGAAGGTCATGCCGCCGGAAGCCTGACTCGCTGCCACCGTGAAGAGGCTGATCTCGGTCGCGGTGTCGAAGCCGAGGCCAAACAGAAGGCCGATCGGGAACATTTGCCAACTGCGCGATACCATGCGGAACAACGGCCGGAAGATGCGAGCGAGGAAGCCACGGCCGGATAGAAGCAGATTAAGCTCCTGCTCCGCGACCGGCTCGCCGCGGCGTGCCCGCCGAAAACTTCGCCATACGCCGCGCAAAATGACGAGGTTGATGACGGCGATGGCGAGCAGGAAAAACGCCGATGTACCCGTACCTACGATACTGCCGATCGATTTGAAGTCTTGAAAACGGCCTTCGAGCACGAACGCCGCCGCCGCGATCGCCGCGACCGCGAGCGCAATGGAAAGCGAATGTCCCAACGCGAAGAAAAGGCCGACGGCGAATGGCCGTTTGCCTTCTTGCATCAGTTTTCGCACGACGTTGTCGATCGTGGCGATGTGATCGGCGTCGACGGCGTGCCGGAGCCCAAGCACGTAGGCCAGCAGGGCGGTGCCAAGCAGCGTCGGCCGGTCGTAGAGCGCAATGATCGCCCACATCCAAACCAGGCCATTGACTGCCAGCAAAAGACCGTAGATCGCGCCTATTTTTGTGCGCGCATGAATGGACTCGTCGTCGACCGCTATCTTTAGGTAGGTGAACATGGCGGGGGCCTCCATCCGCGTGACAATCTCAGCCGGACTCTGTGAGGTTCTCGAGAATGCGGACCAGCGTTGCGTTCAGATCGCGAATCTCGGCGGGCGTAAAGTGGTGGAATGCCTGATTGTAGATTCGACTTGCAACCCGGCGAATGCGGCCTACGCCTTCCACCCCCTTAGCAGTGACGTGTACCTCCGTGACACGCGCATCCTGGCGGCCCTGGGCGATCGTCACAAGTTCCCTCCTTTGCATGCGCTGCAATGCTTTCATCATCGTCGGTACCTTGATGACCGCCAGCCCGGCGATCTCCGACACACTGCGTGGGCTTTTTTCGTTCAGGAGCATCAGCGTGCGCCAGCTCGGCAGGTCCATGCCGATGGCTTTCAGCACCCGTTCCATGCGCCGGACGTATTGATCGCTGGCCTGCGACACGAGATAGAACGGGTAATCGTCGAGGCGAAATTGGCCGAACAGCGGATCGGCCCGCTGCTTCATGTTCGCCCGCGCGGGTTGGGTCATGCTGATCACGCTCCCGGTGTGTAACAGGTTACTTGACTTTTCAAGTGAAAAATATGAAACTTCTGTTGGAGCGGTCGAGACTGGCTCACGCTGGCGCGCCGGAATGCCTTGCGGAATATGGATCTGCCAAGTCTGGAATGTCCACTAAAGACGTGGACGCCGCGCTTGAGGCCACTGGAGGAATTCATGAGTGACCATCACCCGGCTGCTCCGCTGACCGACGTGCAGTTGCGCGTCAAGGCACTGGCCGCCGTTCTCACTGAAAAGAAAATGGTTCAACAGGAAACGCTCGACGCCATCGTCGAGCACTACGAGAATAAAGTCGGGCCTCACTGCGGTGCCCAGGTCGTAGCGCGGGCGTGGACGGATCCGGATTACCGCAGGCGCCTTCTCGAAAATGCCTCGGGCGCAATCGCCGAGATGGGTTTCGCCGACTTTGCCAGCACCCACATGATGGTCAAGGAAAACACGGCGACAATCCACAATCTCGTGGTTTGCACACTGTGCTCCTGTTATCCGTGGGCGACGCTCGGCCTTCCGCCCACCTGGTACAAGAGCGCTCCCTATCGCTCTCGCGCCGTGCGCGATCCGCGCGGCCTGCTCAAGGACTTTGGCGTGCATCTGGACGAGCACGTTGAAATCCGGGTTTGGGACAGCACGTCCGAGACTCGTTATCTAGTCCTGCCGATGCGCCCCGAAGGCACGGCAGGCGTGTCGGCGAAACAGCTCGCGGAGCTGGTCAGCCGGGATTCCATGATCGGCACCGCTGTCATTGCCACTCAATTGCGCTGAAAGGAGGCCAGCATGAACGGCATTCACGATTTGGGCGGCATGGACAACCTGGGCTCGCTCGTCAGCAACGAGAGCCAGGAGGGCTTTCACGCGGACTGGGAACGCGTGATGTTTGCCAATGCCATCGCGCTGCTCGGCGGCAGGTACTTCAAGCTCGACGAGGTGCGCCGAGCCACGGAATGGATGCCACCGGCCGACTATCTGAAAGCGCCGTACTACGCAACGTGGCTGTACGCGGTGAGCGCCTTGTTGGTTGAAAAAGGCCTGGTGACCGAAGAGGAACTCGCAAGCGGCCGTTCAAAAGGCGGCGCCTTGCAGTCGCTCCCCAAGGAGATGGCCCTGTACGTAATGAACAATCCGATCCCGGCGAACCTCGACGTGGACATCCCCGCTCGTTTCAAGGCCGGCGATCTCGTGCGCGCCAAAAACATCAACACGAACCGGCATACCCGGCTGCCGCGTTATGCGCGCGGCAAACGCGGAAGAATCGAATGCGGCCACGGCGTGTTCCTGTTGCCCGACACCAACGGCCACGGCGGTCCGGACAAGCCACAGCATGTCTACGGCGTTCGATTCGCGGCCCGGGAGTTGTGGGGAGACGCCGACACTGGCGCGCACGACGCGGTCTACCTCGATCTCTTTGACGAATACCTGGAGGCACGAAGCGGATGAGCGGTCCAGATTTGCAGCGTTTGCGTGGGATTCCGGTGGACACCAACGGGCCCGTCTTTCACGCACCCTGGCAGGCCCAGGCTTTTGCGATGGTCGTGCACCTTCAGGAGCAGGGAATATTCTCATGGGGCGAATGGGCTGAACAATTGGCCCGTTGCATCGCTGCTGCTCAGTCGCGCGGCGATGCGGATCTCGGCGACACCTACTACGACCACTGGCTTGCAGCACTGGAGGCGTTGCTCGCCTCCAAGGGGCTGGTCTCGCAGCAGTCGCTAGAGAATCATCAGATCGTGATCCGGCATGAACATTCTCGCCTGCACGAACATCACTGACGCAAGAGGGCGCCCGCGGGTTGCTGCCCGAAGATCGTTTCCAATAACAGCGCTGAAACGGCCCGGTCCGGCGGATCGAGGACGTCGCTGATCCCGCGGCTCGGTAGCGGCGTTGGAGATTACGAAACCTTGTTCAGCGCCGAAGTCTCGCTCGTGGAGAGCTTGTTATGAGCGCCGACAGCCGGTCATCCGTGGAGAATGAATGATGCCCTTCTGTGAAGTCGAGACCGACGTTCGTCTTTACTACGAAACCTTCGGGTCAGGCGAGCCACTCGTGTTCGTGCACGGCGGCGGCATGAGTCACGAGTTCTGGGAGCAGCAGACTTACAGTTTCGCAGACAGTCACCAGGTCGTCGCTTACGATCTGCGCGGGCACGGCGAGAGCGACAAGCCGGCCACCGGCCATGAGTTTGAGCGCTTCGTCCAGGACCTCGAGGCGCTGATCAAGCATCTTGATCTCGGCAAAGTGACGCTGGTGTGCCACGCGGTCGGCGGATACGTCGGCATACTGTATGCGTTGCGCAACCCGCGCCTGCTGTCCAAACTCGTCCTCGTCAGCAGCAGCGCGCGCTTCCTGGGGCCGGACGAGGAGCGGGGCGGATTTTCGAACGAATTCTGGAGCGACTACAGGCAGGGACTGGCCCAGGACAAGATTGGAGCCACGGCCCATCTGATCGCGCGCATGTTTTACTATCGCGATCCGGGGCCGGAAGTCCGTCAAACCGTCCTCAACATCATGATGCAGTGGCCGGTATACGCCCTGAAACTGATGGGCCAGGACGCGGAGAAGATTAACTTCGAGGATCGACTCCACGAGATCGGCACGCCCACACTGGTCATTCACGGACGACACGATCGCAAGCAGCGCTTCAGCGGCGCGGATTTCCTCAGCAGCAAGCTGCCGAACGGCAGACTGTGCGTGTTCGAGCAAAGCGCGCACCTGCCGCCGCTGGAAGAGGTGGAACGATTCAACCAAGTACTGCTCGATTTTCTCAACGAGCGGATGTGATCGCCATGAAATTCAAACAGCCGACAGTCGACGATGTTCAGGCGGTGGCAACCGATCTCGGCCTGAAATTGAGCGAGCTCGACGCGCGGACCATGCACGCGCTGATGGGGCCGCTGCTGCAGAGCTACGAATATCTCGAGGCCGCGCCGAATGCGCTGCCGGCCGCGAAATATCCGCATCGCACGCACTACTTTCCCAAGCCCGACGATAACACGCTCAACGCCTGGTATGTCAGGACCTCGATCAAGGGGGCCGCCTCCGGACCGCTCTCCGGCCGGACCGTCGCCATCAAGGACGTGGTCTTTGTTGCCGGCGTGCCGATGGCTAACGGCGCCTCCGTCCTGGAGGGATTCGTCCCTGACTTCGATGCCACGGTCGTCACGCGTGTTCTGGACGCCGGCGCGGAGATCACCGGCAAGGCGGCGTGCGAGTATTTTTGCGTCTCCGGCGGTAGCAGCACCGCGAGCACCGGGGTCATAGACAACCCGCGCAAAGCAGGGTTTTCCACCGGCGGATCCTCCTCCGGCTGTGCCGCGCTCGTAGGCGGTGGCTACGTCGACATGGCGATTGGCTCGGATCAGGCGGGGTCCGTGCGCGCTCCGGCGAGTTGGAGCGGCATATGCGGAATGAAGCCGACGTTTGGACTGGTGCCGTTCACCGGCGCTTTCAGTCAGGAAACATGCATCGACCACCTGGGCCCGATGACGTCCAACGTGGCGGACAACGCGCTGCTGCTGGAGGTGCTGGCCGGCGACGATGGCTACGACGGTCGGCAGCAACAACCGACGATCCACAAATACACCGCAGCGCTGGGTCGCAGTGTGAATGGAATAAAGATCGGCATCGTTCGCGAGGGCTTCGGGCAGCCCGCGTCAGGCCAGGATGTTGATGCGTGCGTGCGGGCGGCTGCGGCGAGGCTGGCTCGGATGGGAGCGACGGTCGTCGAGGTCTCCATCCCCGAGCATGGACCCGGCATTGCGATCTGGGCCGGCATCATTCTCGACGGGCTGCGGGAGACTCTTAAAGTAAGCGGTCTCGGCAGCAACTATCGCGGTCTTTATTCTCCAGCGCTGTTCGATCACCTGGAACACTGGGCGGAGCGCCTGGCGGAGACGCCCGCCAATGTGCAGATTTTGGTGATGCTGGGAAAGTATCTCGAACGCTACCACGGGCGTTTTTACGTCAGGGCCAAGAATCTCAGCTTCAGGCTGCGCGCCGCCTACGATGCGGCGTTGCGGGATTGCGACCTGTTGTTGATGCCGACGACGCAGCGCAAGTCGCAGCCGGTTCCGAAAACACTGCGGGGCGTGAGCGCCGAGGAGGTCTTCGCCCTCACGCTCGTCAACATCGAGAACACCTGCCAGTTCGACGTCACCGGACATCCCGCGATGTCCATTCCCTGTGGGCTTCGTGACGGTTTGCCAATCGGACTGATGCTCGTGGCGAAGCATTTCGACGAACCCGCGATTTACCGGGCCGCGCACGCGTTTGAGCAATCCGGCCGGTGGGAGGAAATGTAAGCCGGCGCGCCCTCGTGGCTGGGCCGACGATGCCCCGGTCTGAATTGCACAATGCAAGGTAGCAAAGAGTGGAAATCGCAGTGTTGGGTGGCGGGCACGGTTGCTACGCGTCAGTCGCCGAGTTTTCCGAAAGGGGTCATCGAGTTCGCTGGTGGCGACGCGAGATGTCGCAGCACGCCGCGGTCGAGACAGCCGGCGGCATCGTCATCAAAGACTTTCGCGGTACACGCAAGACTGACGTTAGCCTGTTGACGAGCGATATCGCCGCCGCAGTGCGCGGCGCGGAACTCATCGTCATTCCGTTGCCCGCAACGACCCACGCAACACTGGCACCACAGCTCGCGGCGGTACTCGAAGCGGGGCAGGTCTTGTTTTTGCCACCCGGGACATTTGGCTGCTTTGTGTTCGCGCGGGCGCTCGAGAACGTCCGGCCCGGGGTTGATGTCAGTTTCGCCGAAACCGGAACTCTGCCTTACCTCGCACGCAAGCATGGACCTGCCGAGGTGGTCGTGAGCGGCTACGCAACCCGCCTGCCGACGGGCGTGCTGCCGGAGCGCAATGCCCCTCATGCGCTCGCGGTGCTCGGTCGCGCGTACCGGTCGATCGAGCCGTGCGGCGACGCACTCTCGGCTGCGCTGATGAACGCAGGTCCGATCATTCACCCGCCGCTCATCCTGATGAATGCCGGGCCACTCGAGCACTTCCCGGCGTGGGACATACACAACGAAGGCACGCAGCCCGCTATCAGGCGCACGACCGATGCGCTCGATGGCGAACGCATTGCATTGCGCGAGAAGCTCGGCTACGGGCCACCCCATTTTCCGCTTCGCGATCACTACGCCAGGGATGGCGAGGAGTGGATGTATGGCCGCTCTGCTCACGAGCGGCTAACCGACAGCGGTGACTGGCGCGAGAAAATCGGGTTAACCTCGCACCGTTACATGCTCGAAGATGTCGCGCTCGGCCTTTCGCTGTTCACGTCTGTCGCACGCTGGGCCGGGTCGCCGATGCGCCTTGGCGCCGGCCTCCTCGCCATCGCCTCTGCGATCGTTGGCCGGGACCTCTACGCAGACGGTCGAACCTTCGAGAGCCTTGGCATTGCCACTCTAAGCCCCGCGGAGCTCAGGGAAGTTCTGCACGAAGGTGTGTAAACCTTGGATCGGCGCAATGTCTGAATTCACGCGCGCCGGCGCCGGGCGGATGGGCCCCGGCGTCTCCCAGGCGGCATTCACTCCCGCGCGATTATGACGCCACGGCCTGGTATTGCCTGATATCGTCGCAGCTACTATCCCTTCGCGATTGTGTGGTAAGGGCCGTAAAAGCGATGAGAACGGTCAGCCATGGCGCGACGCCGCATCTTTGAACAGCAGACGTCCCGGCTCGCTATCTGGGCGCGGCGTGTCGCGCTGTTTTCGCTCGCCGCGACTTTGATTGCCGTCATCATCGTGCGCTCGGGTGCGCTCGATATCGTGCCGGCGCTCTCGACGCTGGCCGGCGCAATGGTGCTTGCGGTTGTCGCGATCCTGCTCGCGTTCGGTGCGGGCATCGTCATCTGGAGGGAAGGCGTCGGTGGCTTCAGCGAGGCCGCCACAGGACTGCTTATCGGGCTCGCCCTCATTGCCTATCCACTCTATCTCGGCGTCAAAGCCTACCGGCTGCCGGCGATCTACGACGTCACCACCGACCCGATCGATCCGCCACGGTTCGAAGCGATCGCGCGATTGCGGCCGCGCGACGCCAATCCGGTCACCTATGCCGGCCTCTACACCGCCGAGCAGCAGCGCGTGGCCTATTCCGACATCGAGCCCGATCTCACCGTTGCGACGCCGCAAGAGGCCTACGACGCCGTGCTCAAGGTCATCGGCAAGCGCAAATGGCACGTCGTCGATTCGCGGCCGCCGCAGGCGACGGCGCCGCGCGACGGTCTCGTCGAGGCGATCGCGCGCACGCCGATTCTTGGCTTCCGCGACGACGTGGTGGTGCGCGTGCGTTCGACGCCGGACGGTTCCCGCATCGATGTACGTTCGGCGTCGCGCTATGGCCGTCATGATCTCGGCGCTAACGCGGCGCGCGTGCGCGCGCTCATCGAGGACGTCGATGAAGTTCTCTCCGCCCCCGCGCCGGAAAAGAAGCAGCCGGTGCCGAAATCCACTCAGGCGGCAGGTAAGGGAAATTCGGTCAAGCGGTAAGTGCCGCCGATCGACGGCGTGCCTTCGGTGACGACACTGCCGCGCGCGACCAAATCTTCCAGATGCGCCAGCACCGCGAGCGCGGCGGCACCGACGAGACGCGGATCGAGCCCGATATAGATCGCCCGTACCAGCGTCGGGATGTCGGCTGCGCCTTTGCCAAGCCGACGCAGGATCGACGCCTCGCGCGCCTGCCGGTGGCGGATGTAGCCTTGCACAAAGCGGGGTGCTTCACGCACCGGTCCGCCGTGGCCGGGCAGATAGATCGGCTCGCTCCGCCGCGCCAGCTTTTCCAGCGAGGCCATATAGTCGCTCATGGCGCCGTCGGGCGGCGCCACGATCGAGGTCGACCACGCCATCACATGGTCGCCGGAAAAAATCAGGTCGGCTTCCTTGAACGCATAGGCCAAGTGATTGGCCGTATGCCCGGGCGTCGTCAGCGCTTCGATGGTCCAGCCGCTACCCGATACGATGTCGCCGTCCGCGAGCGCGACATCGGGGCGGAATTCCATATCGCCCGAGGCGTCGAGCCGGTCCGCTTCGCCGATATGCAGCGGGCGAGCCGGGCGGTGCGGTCCCTCCGCGTAGACCCTAGCGCCGGTCGCTGCCTTGACCTTGGGCACGGCCGGCGAATGGTCGCGATGGGTGTGGGTGACGAAAATATCGGTCACGGTCTCGCCGCGCACGGCGTCAAGCAAGGCAGCGATATGCGCGTCGTCATCCGGACCGGGATCGAGGATAGCGACCTTATCGCGGCCGACGATGTAGCTCACCGTGCCCTTGAAGGTGAACGGACCGGGATTGTTGGCAACGATGGCGCGCACGCCCGGCGCGACTTCTGCGGCGTGGCCGGGCACAAGATCGAAGGTCTTGTTGTAGGAGATGTCGTCGCTCATGGGGGACTGCGTTATTCGACACTCGCGGCGGCGAGCGGGCCGCAAGCATCGCTTCCATGTGCGATGGGCAAAAGGAAAGCAATGGGGGCTTGGGGCAGGCCCGTCATGCGCGGCCCCAGGCCTGCGCATAACGGGCCCCCAAAAAGGATGGAGCCCCGGTGCCGGGATCGCCGGGGCTCCAAGCAATCTCATTCAACACGAGTTGTGAGATCGAGATCGCAGCTACTGTTATGCAAGCGGCGGGCCAAGTTGGCCAACCCGCGATTTGCCGCCCGATCAGCGGCCTTCGGCATTCCCGGTGGCGTGCATTGCCGCCTGTTGTTCGCGCTGCGGGCGGCCGGTGACTAATTTGCGGGCAGTTCCGATGCCCGCGCAAAGCTAGAACGGCGTTCGGCTACGGATGGCCGCGGCCAGCGTGCCTTCATCGAGATAATCGAGTTCCCCCCCGACCGGCACGCCGTGGGCGAGCCGGGTGACTTTGACGTTGGCGTCATGGAGGAGGTCGGTGACGTAGTGCGCCGTACTCTGGCCGTCGACGGTGGCGTTGAGCGCCAGGATGATTTCGCTGACCGCCGGATCGTGGGCGCGCTGGACCAGCGCCTCGATGGTGAGATCGTCCGGTCCGACGCCGTCGAGCGGCGACAAGGTGCCGCCGAGGACGTGGTAGCGCGCGTTGATGGCGTGGGCGCGTTCAAGCGCCCACAAATCGGCCACGTCGGCCACGACCACGATGGCGGCAGGGTCGCGCCGCGGATCGGTGCAGACCGTGCAGGGATTTTGCGTGTCGATGTTGCCGCAGGTCCTGCACACCTCAATCTTCTCGATCGCGGTCTGTAGCGCGGCGGCAAGCGGTGCCATCAGCAGCTCACGCTTCTTGATGAGGAACAAGGCCGCGCGGCGTGCCGAACGCGGGCCGAGCCCCGGCAGGCGGGCCAGGAGCTGGATCAGGCGTTCGATTTCGGGTCCGGCGGCGATTGCAGGCATTTCTATTCGTCGCTGCCAGCCTTGTCCCGGCAATCCCGATCGCCGCGGAAAAGCGTTGCCAGGCGCATCGGGATGCCCGGGTCAGGCCCGGGCACGACGCTGGAAGAATGCCGGCAATGTTGCATCGATCAAAACAACTTCAGCCCCGGCGGCAACGCCAAGCCGCCGGTGAGTGCTTGCATGCGTTCGGCCAGCAGGGCTTCGAGTTTGCGGCGGGCGTCGGCGTGCGCGGCGACGATAAGGTCCTGCAAAATTTCCTTCTGATCCGGCTTGAGCAACGAGTCGTCGACCTGCGCCGACCTTACCTCGCCCTTGCCGGAGAGTTTGAGCGTCAGCATCCCGCCGCCAGCCGTGCCTTCGACCTCAATGCGGTCAAGTTCGGCTTGCATCGCCTCCATCTTCGATTTGAGCTCAGTGGCCTGTTTCATCAGGCCAAGAAAATCGGCCATACCGCACCTGTGTATGTTTGGCGTTAGGCTTCGTCGTCGGCGCGGCCCGTCTCGCCGGGCGCGTCGAATGGCATGTCATCTGGTGCGGCGGGCGCGCCGGGTTGCGGCCGCACGTCGACGATCTCGGCCCCGGGAAAGCGCGTCAGCACCGCCTGCACCAGCGGATCGCTGCGCACGCCGTCTTTCAGTTCGGCTTTGCGCGTCTGCGCCTGCGCGTAGAGGGTCGAAGCGCCCGGCTCCGCCGATACGATCACCATCCAGCGCCTGCCGGTCCAGTCGGCGAGCTTTTTCGACAGGTCGCCGGTGAGCGCTTTCGGCGCGCTTGTTTCGAGACCGATCTCAAGCCGGCCGTCCTCGAAACGCACGAGCCGCACGTCACGTTCAAGCGCGCTCTTGATGCCGAGGTCGCGTTTTTCGGTGGCAAGCGCGACGAGTTCCTCGAAGTTTGCCAGCGTGCGCGGCGCGACGCCTGTCTCGTCGCTGCGGGCAACAGGCTCGTTGGCCGGCAATTCCGCCGGCGCGGCTGCGAGTGCAGTCCGAGCGCCACCGCGCGGCATCTCCGTGCGCGGCGCGGGTTGCCCGTTCGGCGGAAGTGTCGGACCATTGGCGCGCGCGGTGTCGCCGAGCGAGCGCACCACTTCGTCCGGCGTTGGCAGGTCGGCTGCGTAGGCGATACGCACCAGCACCATCTCGGCGGCGGCGAGCGGCCGTCCGGCGGCGGCGACTTCCTCGATGCCTTTGAGCAGCATCTGCCAGGCGCGCGCCAGAACGCGCATCGACAGCTTGGCCGCAAAGCCGCGTCCGCGCGTCCGCTCGGCTTCGGTCAACGATACGTCGTCAGCCAACGCCGGCACGATCTTCACCCGGGTGACGAAGTGCGTGAATTCGGCGAGGTCGCCGAGCACCATTGCGGGATCGGCGCCGGCATCGTACTGGTCACGCACTTCCTGCAAAGCGCGGGCGAGGTCGGCGCGCATCAGCGCTTCGAACAGATCGATAATCTTCGTGCGATCGGCCAGCCCAAGCATCTGCCGCACGTCTTCGGCGCGCACCGGTCCCGCGGCGTGCGCGATCGCCTGATCGAACAGCGACAACGCATCGCGTACCGAGCCTTCGGCGGCGCGCGCGATCAGGCCCAGCGCTTCCGGCTCGGCGGTGATCGCTTCCTTCTGGCCGATGCCCTGCAGATGACTGACCAACAAAGCCGCGTCAACGCGGCGCAGATCGAAACGCTGGCACCGCGAGAGGACGGTGATCGGGACCTTGCGGATTTCGGTGGTGGCGAAGACGAACTTGGCGTGCGGCGGCGGCTCCTCCAGCGTCTTGAGCAGCGCATTGAAGGCCGCGCCGGAGAGCATGTGCACTTCGTCGAGGATGTAGACCTTGTAGCGGGCCGAGACCGGCGCGTAGCGCACGGCCTCGTTGATGGCGCGCACGTCTTCGACGCCGTTATGCGAGGCCGCATCCATTTCGATCACGTCGAGGTGGCGGCTTTCCATGATCGCCTGGCAGTGAATGCCAAGGACCGGCATGTCGATCGTCGGGCCGGCGATGGAACCGTCCGGCAGTTCATAGTTCAGCGCCCTCGCGAGAATGCGCGCCGTCGTGGTTTTACCGACGCCGCGCACGCCGGTGAGCACCCATGCCTGCGGGATGCGGCCGGCCTCGAAGGCGTTCGAAACCGTGCGCACCATGGCGTCCTGGCCGATCAGATCGGCAAAGGTCGACGGCCGGTATTTGCGCGCGAGCACGCGATAGGAACCGGCTGCACCGGCAGTTTGGGTCGTCGCGTCGTTCATGTCTGACGTTTGACTCAGCAGCGTAGCCCGGATGGAGCGCAGCGAAATCCGGGGGCGTTGTTAATACTCAGTCGATCGTCCCCGCATTTCGCTGCGCTCTATGCGGGCTACATCATGTGAGAGGGTGGGAGGCTGACGAGCGACCCGAACCGCGCTCGTTAGGGCTGCTTCCTTCCGGACCTGACCCGGTTGGCGAGTGGCTCGTCCACCGCCAACCTCCCGGGGTCTATATTGGCCGGGGAGGGCGAGAAAGCAAGCGTCAGCCGGCCAGCGTGGCGCCGGCCGGGAACGCGGGAAAGTAAGCGCTAGCCTGCCAGCGCCGCGCCAATGCCGTTCGGAATCTCGATGTCGACTTCGAGCGTCGACACCGATTTGCCGCGGTCCAGCTTGATCTGCACCTTCTCCGGCTCGAACGGGACATGCCGGCTGATGACGGCAAGAATCTCCTCGCGCAGAATGCCGAGCAGATCGGGCTGACTGCGCGCGTTGCGTTCGTGCGCAAGCAGGATTTGCAAGCGTTCCCGCGCCACCGGCGCGGAGCCACGTCGCAGGAGCTTGAACAGGTTCATGCCGCTTTCCGTCCAAACAGCTTGTTGAAAATGCCCCGGCTTTCGCTGGGAACGAGCATGGGAATGCCCTCGCCCTTGAGCCGGCGCGCCGCGTCGAAATAGGCGCGGGCTGGGGCGCTCAGTGCGTTGTTGAGAGTCACAGGCGTGCCGACATTCGATGCGCGCAGCACTTCCTCGCTTTCGGGAATGATGCCGAGCAGCGGCGTCGACAGGATTTCAAGGACGTCGTCGATCGACAGCATTTCGCCGCGGGCGGCGCGCCCGGGATGGTAGCGGGTGATCAACAGATGCTTGTCGACCCGCTCGCCGCGCTCGGCCTTTGCCGTCTTGGAATCGAGGAGTCCGATGATGCGGTCGGAATCGCGCACCGAGGACACCTCGGGGTTGGTGACGATGATCGCGGCGTCGGCATGGCGCATTGCCAGCGTCGCGCCGCGTTCGATTCCCGCCGGACTGTCGCAGATGATCCAGTCGAATTTCCGGCGCAGCTCGGCGATGATGTTGGCGACGCCGTCGTCGGTGAGCGCGTCCTTGTCGCGCGTCTGCGAAGCGGGTAGCAGAAAAAGATTCTCCAGGCGCTTGTCGCGAATGAGCGCCTGCGGCAGCTTGGCCACGCCGTGGATGACGTTGATCAGGTCGAAGACGACGCGCCGCTCGGCGCCCAGCACGAGGTCGAGGTTGCGAAGTCCGACGTCGAAATCGACGACCACGACTTTGTCGCCGCCATGGGCGAGCGCGGCGCCCAGCGCGGCGGTCGACGTGGTTTTGCCGACGCCGCCTTTGCCTGATGTCACAACCAAGACCTGGGCCATATTTGCTGCCTTTCTATTCTAATTCATCGCGGAGATTTTGACCGTGCCGCCCTCGAGCCAAATCTGGGCCGGCCGGTGGCGCAGGCTGTCGTCGATGTCGTCCGCCGTCTTGTAGTAGCAGTCGATGGCGAGAAGTTCGGCCTCGACGCGGTGACAGAAGATGCGCGCGCGGGGATTGCCACACGCGCCGGCGATCGCGCGGCCGCGCAACGCGCCGTAAACGTGGATCGATCCGCCGGCGACGATCTCGGCGCCCGAACCGACCGAGCCAAGCACGGTGATATCGCCCTCGATGAAGACCACGGATTGCCCGGAGCGCACCGGCTGCTCGATCAGAAGCGAAGTCGGCTGCGGTTTTGGCGGTGGCGCGTTGACGACGGTCGCCGCGGCGGCGGTTGCGCTCGACGGTTTCGGCAGCTCGAAGCTTTGGCTGCCGCGGCCGCTACGCAGTAGCGGCGGAAGCCCCGCTTCGCCCTCTATTCCCGCGGAGCCTTCGATGCCCAGGACGCGGATGTTGCGCTCTTCGAGGCTGGCGATCAGATGCCCGATCGCGCTTGGGCTCAACTGTACCGCCGACAGGTCGAGCGCCACGGGGCGAGTGGCAAAGAAGCCTTTGGAGCGGTCGAGAGCGGCGTCGAGGTCCTTGAGCCAGTCGACGATCGGCGGTTGCGGCGTGAAGGCAAACGCCATGTAGGAGCGCGCCCGGAACATCAGCGACTGGCGTTGGCAATCGACGCTCGACACCTGGCCTCTCCGATTCTTCCTGATTCTAATTGGTTAATAAATTGGATAGGTATGGTTAACGGAGGGTTAACGAAAATGCGGGCAAAAAGGCGCGAAAGTGCAGCCTTTGTCGTTCCAAAGGGCGCGAAAGCGCCGTCTTCGTCACTCAATGACCTGATTCAATGACTTGGCTGAAAGTCGCGATAGGGGGTCGTTTGGACGTTCGAACGGCAAGCTTTGCCGGGCCGCCTATTTGCATGGCCAAGCGGTCAAGCCCGCGTAGGACGAGCTCGTAGGTGCAATGAAAACGCGCACGACCATCCTTGGCGCTCTTGCAGTCGTCGTCGCCGCCTTCATCGGCGCGACTCTGCTGTTGAACACGCTGTGGCCAACTTCGGTGCAACAAGGGCGGCCGTCGTTGACGGCGGAGCAGCCGCTGCCGCCGCTCGCCGGCACATCGACCGTGCTCGCGCCGGCCGCTATCGCCATGTCGGCGATCCGCGACGCGCTCGAGGCACAAGCACCACGCAATCTGTCCGGCAAGCCGCAAAATCCGGTTTCGCAATTGCTGTCCAACGCGGATCTCAACTTCACCATTGCGCGCGGGCCGCTGAGTGTTTCCGGCCGGCCCGACGGGCTCATGGTCACGACGCCGCTTTCCGGCACGTTCCAGATTCGTGGCCAGATCACCGGGGCGGTCAACACGATCGGTGGCGCCATCGGTAACCTCCTCGGCGGCAATGCCGGCCAACAGGTGCAGGCTCTCACCGGCAAAGTGTTCGACCAGCACGCCGATATCCACGGCACGGTGACGGCGGTGTCGCGGCCGACCATCGCGCCGAACTGGCGGCTGTCACCCAATCTCGCGGCCCAGGTCAACGTCGTCGACGTTGCGCTGCCGGTCGCCGGCATCAAGCTCAGCGTCTCCGGCGAAGTGAAGCCGGTGCTTGACAGCATGGTGCGCGAGCAAACCAATGCGCTCGAAGCGCGCGTGCGCAACGACTTGTTCATCGAGACCGCGGCGCGCGGCGAATGGAGCAAACTGTGCCGCGCCATTTCGCTTGGCGCGGCGGAACAGGGCGTGCCTAACCTCTGGCTTGAAATCCGCCCGATACGCGCTATCGCCGCACAGCCCAGGATCGACGCCAACGCGGTGACGCTCCTCGTCGGCGTGCAGGCGGAAACGCGCATCGTGCCGAACGAGACCAAGCCCGATTGTCCGTTTCCGCAGCAGCTCGACATCGTGCCGCAGGCGAACGAGGGCACGCTCGCCATCGCCGTGCCGATCGACATTCCGTTTCCCGAAGTGAGCCGCCTGATCGAGGCGCAGATCAAAGGCAAGACATTTCCCGAAGACGGCTCGGGTTCTTTTGCAACGACGATCAAGCAGGCCGCCGTCGCCGCCTCTGGCGACCGGTTGCTGATCTCGCTCCTGGTCACCGTGAAGAAGCGCGGCTTCTTTTCGATCGGCGCCGACGCGACGGTGCATGTCTGGGGCAAGCCGGTCCTCGATCAGGCTCAGCAGATTTTGCGTTTCACCGACGTCGCCGTGGACGTGGAATCCAGGGCGGCGTTCGGGCTGCTCGGCGAGGCGGCGCAGGCGGCAGTGCCCTATCTGCAAAAGACGCTCGCCGATCAGGCGGTCATCGATCTGAAACCCTTCGCTGCGGATGCCAAAAAACGCATGGCCGCCGCCGCCGGCGATTTCACGGGGCAAGCGAACGGCGTCAGCGCCAGCGTTGCCGTCAACGACGTCCGTCTCCTTGGCATCGCCTTTGACGACAAGATGCTGCGCGTCATCACCGACGCCAACGGCACGGTGACCGTCGCGATCACGTCGCTTGAGGGGCGGTAGGTTTACCTCTCCCGCCGGGAACAGGTGAAGGGAGCGCGCTGATGTCCGAATCCGGCTGGTCCCTCCACCCGCAGCTAAGGAACGACACGACACCGGTCGGCGGCCTTGCGCTGTCGCGCGTGCTGGCGATCAACGATGCCGACTATCCGTGGCTGATCCTGGTGCCGCGGCGCGCGGGCGTGATCGAGATCGCCGATCTCGGCGGCGACGCCGCACAGTTAATGGCCGAAATCTCGCAGATGTCGCGCGTTCTCAAGGACGCAACCCGATGCGACAAGATCAACGTCGCCGCGATCGGCAACGTCGTGCCGCAGCTTCACGTCCACGTCGTCGCGCGCCGCAAGAACGATCCGCTGTGGCCGAAGCCGGTCTGGGGCGCCGCGCCGCCACGCGCTGGCGATGAGGCGGCATTTGCGCGGTTCGTCGGTACAATCCGCGACAGGCGCGGACTTGCGGCGGTCGCTTAGGGTTTGCATTGGAAGACGCGTTGCCGGCCGGGAATGAGGAAATTGTCAACTGTCGGCCCGTATTCACTTCAACTCTCGGACCTGTGGGGAGGAACGTCGAATGATCCGGCCAACCGCCGCGCTTGCGCTCTGCGCCTTCGTGCTGAGCGTTGCGGCGCTGGGGGGCTGCGCGGACACCGCTCCGCCACCGGCGCAGCCGACCTTCTACGATGACCTTGCCAAGGCCGATGCGACGGTGGATGCGGCCGCGGCCGCCTCGATGATCTCGGGCTATCGCAGCAATAACGGTGCCGGCCCGGTCACCGTCGATCCCGAATTGATGCGGCTCGCCAGCGAGCAGGCGCATGCGATGGCGGCGCACGACAAGATGGATCATGACATCGGGCGGCCGTTCCGGGATCGTATCCGCAATTCGAGCTTCCGCGGCAGTGTGGCGGTCGAGAACATTTCCGCTGGCTATCACACGCTCGCGGAGGCTTTTTCGGGTTGGCGCGATTCGCCGCCACATCGCGCCAACATGCTCAACCGCGGCGTCGCCCGTATGGGCATCGCCGCGGTCTATGCGCCGGGCTCGAAGTACAAGGTGTTCTGGGCGCTGATCCTCGCCGGGCAGCACGGCTGACGCCAGCGCGGCAAGGGGCGAAAGCCCCGGCGGTTAGAGCCGTGGTGGAACGCCGACAGGCGAGCGTGCTGGACGCGCGCCGCGCCCTTAAGGCGCGGAGGTTGGATAAACGCGCCTGCCGGCGTTTCGCCTTCGTTTTTCTTCGTACTTCGTAGGGCGGTGCTGAGCGAAGCGAAGCCCACGCGGTCAAGCCAGAGGCGATGCGTCGGCGCGGCGCTTCGCGCCTTCGCCCACCCTACGTGTTGTGGTCAGCAAAACTCGGGCGCGTAACGCGTCACGGGAATGCTGAATGTTGACCGTCGACCTCAGGGTGACGGATCAAAGTCGCTCCGCTGCCCTGAATTGCTTTGTCGTGGAGCTTGTCATCGGGCCGGCCACTTCGGGCCGGACCCGTTGACTCGGCGCAATGAGGACGAATGCGTCATCAAACAAAAAAATCCTCCCCCGCTTGTGCGAGGGAGGATACCCGGAAGGCCGGACGTCAGTGCCAGAAGATCGCCAGCAGAATGATGATCGGAATCGGGACGCCAAGTAGCCAAAGAAGAATGCCTCTGCCCATGATGGTTTGCTCCTTAGATGGTGCGGGGAGTCAGGACGCGATCGTTCCAGGTACCGTCGCGCAGCGCGCCGCCCTCGGCCGCGGCGAGGCTCGCGGCGAATGCGCCGAACAGGAGCGCCGCCGTCAGCCAGAAGGAAAGATGGGCCGCGTTGCGCCGGGTATTGTCGGCGGCGGTCTTTGCTTCGGTCACAACCTGGTCGACGCGCTGCTGCGCGTCGGTCTGGCTCATGCCGGTTCGCGCGGCGACGAGCTGCGCCACATAAGCTTTGTCGGCGGCGCTGAGATCGTCGCTGCCGCTAAAGCCGGCCGTCCACAGGCGCAGGACTTCTGCCCGCGACTGGTTGGGATTTGTTGGATTGGCGGTCGCGCTTTGTGGCGCGGTTTGTGCAGGAGGATTGGCGGTGTCGGCTGCCGGCCTGCTCCTGAAAAGCTTGTCGACATAGATATCGGCAGGGCTGATCATGCGGGCCGCCTGGGAAGACGCACCGGCGATGCCGGCGACCGCGCCGTTGGCGAGGTAGGCGGTGGTGGACGCCAATGCCGTTGCGCTGATCAAGGTGGCGAATGCCCAGGCGAGGAAGCCGTGCGCGGTGTCACGAAAGAAAACCTCGTTGCTGTGAACGCCGACCCATCTGGTTCGCAAGCGCCCCGCGAGATAACCGCCGATCGCCGACGACATGACGCCGACGATGATGAGATAGATGCCGGTACCGATGTTGAAGGTCGAAGCCGACACGCCGCTGTCACTCCACGGCGATATGGCGGAAAGGCCAAGCCCGGCGCCGAAGGCGACCAGGAGAAGTGTCAAAGCCGCGGTGGCGATGGCTCCGCCGGTTACCGCCGCCCAGGAGACGCCAGATTGCATGCCAGTTTGCACGTCCACAATCGTGGTCGCGGAACGATCGTCCATTGAAATTCTCCCGGAGTTCGCAACGGCTCCCCCCGCATAATCCGGTTCCTCCAACAAAAGTTCCGGCGAAGCGTGATCTTCGCGGAGATGGACGCGTTGACGAGCTTGGTTGTGCAACGCACGCGCTTGACCTCGATGTCCGGCGCGGCTTCAATCTGGCGCAAAATGTCAAAAGAACCCGAGCTCAATTCGCTCCCGTCCCAGGCCTATTCGGGCAGCCTTGTCGAGCGCGCCGCTGCTTATCGGAGCGACGAGGCAACGCTCACCACGCTGGCGCAGGACGCTCGCGCGGGCGTCTACGTGATCGGCGACGACGTCGTGGTGCTGAAAGCACAAGGCGTGGAGCTCGATCCGTTGTTTTCCCCCGCCGAGGCGCGCGCGCTCGGCGCGGCGCGCGAGACGGTGTTTCTCGGGCTTTCGGACGGCGCGCCGCGCTTCGGCGCCGGCCTGGATCCCGCCGCGGTCGAGCTACTCAAGGCGCGCGGCGATCTCAAACTCATCGATCTGCGGACGATCGCCGTGCAAGGCGCGGTCACGACCGAGCATGTACCGCCGCTCGCCGAGGCCAAGGCGGTCCTCGGCTGGCACGCCCGGCATCGCTTCTGCCCCAATTGCGCTGCCGCGACACGTGTCACGCAAGGCGGCTGGCGCCGCGATTGCCCCAACTGCAAGGCCGAGCATTTTCCCCGCACCGATCCGGTGGTGATCATGTTGCCGATCGCCGGCGAGCGCTGCGTGCTCGGCCGCTCGCCGCGGTTTCCGCAAACCATGTGGTCGTGTCTCGCCGGCTTTGCCGAACCCGGCGAGTCGATCGAGGAGGCCGTGCGGCGCGAAGTGGCGGAGGAGGTCGGGCTCATCTGCGCGCGCGTCAAATATTTCGCGTCGCAGCCGTGGCCGTTTCCATCGTCGCTCATGATCGGATGTCATGCCGAGGCGGTAACGGAAAACATCGTCATCGATCGTAGCGAGATCGAGGAGGCGCGCTGGTTCGATCGCGAGGAGCTGTCGTTGATGCTGACACGCAAGCATCCGGAGCGCCTGACGACGCCGCCATCGATCGCCATCGCGCATCACATCATCCGCGACTTTGTCGACCACGGCGCCGATGTCTTGGTGCGGTGATGGAGTCTGAAGCCTCAGGGCCGGTGGCCGGCGCGAGCGCGCCGCGCATCTTGTGCACCGGTATCATCGTGCTCGATGAAGTTTTTCTGCTCGACGCCCTTCCGCAGCTCGACAAAAAAGTCGAGGCCAAGGACTTTTTCACCGTCAATGGCGGCTGCGCGGCGAACGCCGCCGTCGCCGTGGCGCGGCTTGGCGGCCGGGCGATGCTGGCAAGTCCATTAGGCGGACCTGCCGGCGCGGATGACAACGGCGATCGCGTGCTGGCGGCGCTCGCGCGCGAGAATGTCGACACCAGCGCCTGTCAGCGCGTCGACGGTTTGGCGACGGCGCTCTCGGCGATTTTCATCGACGCCCGCGGCGATCGTACCATCGTGACCTACCGCGACCAGCGGCTCGCCGCGGTCACGCCGGACGATCCGGAAATGCTTGCCGCCGCCGCCGTTCTCGTGCTCGCGGACAACCGATACCCGCAATTCGTTCGCCCGATCTGCGAGGCCGCCCGGCGGCGCACAACACGGGTCGTGCTCGATGCCGACAAGGCAACGGTCGCGGACGACCCGCTCTTTCGCGTCGCGTCACATGTCGTCTTTTCTTCGGAATGCCTTTCGGCAACGACCGGCCGCGACGATCTTGCCGAAGGGCTTGGCGTGATCGCCCAGCATACGGATTCGTTCCTCGCCGTCAGCAATGGACCGGGCGACATTCTTTTCCTCGATGGCGGCTCGGTCCGCCGCGTGCCGGTGTTTGAACTCCGCGCGGTGGATACGCTTGGCGCCGGCGATGGTCTGCACGGCGGCTTCGCGCTGGCGCTGGCCGAGGGCAAGAGCGAGGCCGAAGCCTTGCGCTTCGGCGCGGCGGTCGCCGGCATCAAATGTACCCGGATCGGCGGGTCCGCCGGCATGCCGAGCCGGGCCGAAGTCGAGGCGTTGCTGGCGGTCGTGAGCTAGGCGTTCCGTGCTCCGCAGGCCATGATCCGGGATGACACTTGATTTAGAATATTTTTCTATGTAAATCCGTCATTGGCCGTCAATTGGAAGAATATTTCTATGGATGCCATAGACCGCAAGATTTTGGCCGTTCTGCAAGAAGACGCCTCGCTGTCCGTCGCCGAGATCGGCAGCCGGGTTGGGCTGTCCTCGACGCCGTGCTGGAAGCGCATTCAGCGCCTGGAAGGGGATGGCGTCATTCTCAAGCGTGTTGCCCTGGTCGATCAGGACCGCATCGGACTCGGCATCACCGTCTTCGTCTCGATCGAGACCGGCGATCATTCGCAGGACTGGCTCGACCGTTTCGCCAAGACGGTCGGCGCCATGCCCGAGATCATGGAATTTTATCGTATGGCCGGCGATGTCGATTACATGCTGCGGGTCGTGGTGCCCGACATGGCCGGCTACGATAGTTTCTACAAGCGGCTGATCGCGTCGGTGCCACTGAAGAATGTCACCTCGCGCTTCGCCATGGAGAAGATCAAGTCGACGACATCGCTGCCGATCCCGTGAAGCGCGCGCGGGCGTTAGTGCCCCGACGACAGGGCGCCGGCCGCCACGGACTGATTGTTGCGGGTGATGATCTCGGCCAATGTCTTTTCGAAGAATTCCGGCGTGTCGCCCAGCGTCAGCCGGCGCGAGCAATCCGGCGTGCAGCTATAGGTTTCGCGATCGGGACCGCGATACACCACGACGGTCTTGTCATCCGCTGCGGTCACCGCGACGTTTTTCTGCATCAGCACGACACCTTTGCGGTCGAGGACGATGAAGTTGGTGCCGCCGTAGCTCTTTCCGGTGACGACCGCGAGGCCGCCCGGCTGTATCGACAGGTCGGCGACGAGCGGGTTGCCCACGACCACGGTTGCGGCGCGGTCTGGCAGTTGCAGGAGCGTGGCCTGGTCGAGGAGGACGACGATCGTGTCGGCCGGGAGAGGGGCCGCAGCCGACGGCGCGACAGTTGCGACCAACACCAGGACCAGCGATAGCCAATGCAGCGGGCTCAATTTGGCCCGGCCTCGCGCGCACAACGCCGCCATCGAGACTCTCCGAAACGCTACGCGGAACTCAACAACCGAAGAGGCTGTACTCCGAGACTTCCAATTGACTGCAAATAGGTGAAGGAAATGCAAATTGCCCGACGGTAGTGGCGGCGCAATGCGCTCAGCGGACTGGAGCCGGAGCTTGCGGAACCGCCGCTTTGCTCTTGAAGGGATGCATCAGCTGCGCGCCGAAGGTCGTCGGGAACTCGCGATCGTCGATCCCGTATCGGTCAGGCCGTTCGCCGGCCGGCATGTAGAATGTGCCGAATATGAGATCGAGAACCGGGAATGTCGCGGCGAAATTTTTCTCGCCGCCGCGGTCTGCTGCGGTGTGATGCCAGCGATGGAAGACCGGCGAGGCGATCACGTATTTGAACGGGCCGAGCGTCCAGTCGAGATTGGCGTGCACGAACGCCGAATGCGCGATGGTGATGGGGCCGAGCACGACGAAGACGTTAGGCGAGATGCCGGCAAGCAGCAGCGCCACGTCGGCGAGCACGGCGCCGAAGAACAGATTGAACGGATGGAAACGCGCGGCGGATATCCATTCCAGTTCTTCCGAGGAGTGATGCACAGCATGGTACTTCCACAGGTGGTTCCCGTGGAAAAGACGATGGGTCCAGTAGGTGATGAAATCCTCGCCGACGAGGAAAATGATCATTTGGGCGACAAGCGGAAGCCTGGCGAGCGGCCCGTGGCCGTTCTCGTAAAAAGCGATCAACCCGTCGGCGGTCGTGATGTGGAACAGAACCGCCGCGCCGGCGATAAGCAGCCCGATACGAAAGTAGCGGGTGACGACCGGAATAAAGAGCCAATAGCAGATGTCGGTAATGAGATCGGGCTTGCGCCACCATGGACGGCCCGGATTGCAAGCCCAAAACCAAGTCAACACAGTGAAGACCACGGCCATCGCCAGCGAGATAGGAACGGCTTTCGTAAAGGTCTCGCCGACATTGACGATAAATCCCCACACTTCTTCATTCATTTTGTTGGCCGCTTTTTGTGGTCTTGCCCGGCTTTGTGTATTGGGATGGCGGGCCTTGTGTCAGTACATGGTATCGAGGATGCCAGTTAATAGGCGATGAATGAAAAACTGTGCGCTGCGCGGAGCGAGCTTTGCGGATTGCGAAACGGAGCTGAGATCATTGTGAGGACGCGGGAGCGTCCGCGCGAGCGAACAAAGATGAGAAATGCTCGCGATGTTGAAACGCGCTGTTAACTACAATGCGGGACTGCCCGCAGACGGCGGGTTTCGGTGAACGATTTAACCGCCTCGCAAGTTCTGATTGATACGTTGGCCGCGATCCAAATCGTTCGGGACAACCGGCGTTGGGTCGAGCTCAGACAGCCACGTGGATCTAAGGAGCCAACCATGAAGACCCTCGTTTCGCGTTTCGTGAAGGACGAGTCTGGCGCCACGGCCATCGAATATGGCCTGATCGCCGCCGGCATCTCCGTTGCGATCATCGCCGTCGTGAACGGCCTCGGCACCAAACTGAACACCACGTTCAGCAGCATCTCCTCGCAGCTTAAGTAAGCGTGCCTGGATGAATGGCTACAAAAGGGCTCCGGTCGGTCCCGGAGCCCTTTTTCTTTTCGGGCAGTTGCCTGGCGCGGCGCTAACCCGGCCTCAACCAATGCCGGGGTAAGTCCATCGCGGGGAAGCCATCGACGGTGCCACCTCGTCATGATTGTAGTGACTAAAGCGATCGAACTGACCCTGTTTCCGGCAATGATGGCGTTTGCGGCCTCGAGCGATTTGTTCACGATGACGATCGCCAACCGCGTTTCGCTCATTCTCATCGGCGGCTTCGGTTTGCTCGCCATCTTGACTGGGACAAGTACCGCCGACCTGCTGTCACATGCGGGAGCTGCCGCAGCGGTGCTCGCCGTCGTCTTCGTTTTCTTTTCGCGGGGTTGGATTGGCGGGGGCGATGCCAAGCTGGCGGCCGCGACTGTACTTTGGCTGGGATTCGCTCATCTTGCCGATTACCTTTTTTACGCGTCGTTGTTCGGCGGGGCGCTGACGCTTCTCATCATCCAGTTTCGTGCCATGCCGTTGCCGCAAGTGTTCGTTGGCCGGCAATGGGCCGAGCGTCTCCATCGAAGCGACGGCGGCGTCCCCTACGGGATCGCGCTCGCGGCGGCGGCTCTCATCGTCTATCCGCAGACCGAGTGGATGGCGGCCGTCGGTCGCTGATCCGGGCTGAACCAAATCCAAGGGGCGTCGAAACCGGCTCGGGTCGCCGCCCAAAAACCCTCGGCGTAACGCGGAATTAACGCGATTTGGATACGCCTCATTAACCATGCCTTGACGTTTAGCTGCTGAAATCCCGGGTTAACGGCCAGTCCCGCCGTCGCGCCGTTTTTGGGAAGTTGAAGGGTTATGAAGCCCGCGCGCCTCATCATATTGGGTGTTGCTCTTGCCGCCGGCGCCGTGGCCGCCATGCTTGCGGCCGGCAGCCGACAGCCCGAGGCGCCCAAGGCGCCCCCGCCGCCGCCACCGCTGGCGACCGTCGATGTGCTGGTCGCCATGGCCGATCTCGGCATTGGCCAGGTGGTTAGCGAGGGCGACGTCGGCTGGCAGACCTGGCCCGCCGCCTCGGCGACGGCGACCTTCATCAGAAAGGGCGACCGTCCGGACGCCATCAAGGATTTCATCGGCGCCATCGTGCGCACGCCGGTTGCGGCCGGCGAGCCCATTCGCGACTCCAAGGTCGTGCTCGCCAAGGGCGGCGGGTTCCTGGCCGCCATTCTGCCGCGCGGCATGCGCGCGATCTCGTTGGACATAGCGCCTGACACCGGGGCCGGCGGGTTCATTTTGCCGAACGATCACGTCGACGTCATCCTGACGCGCCGCGACAAGGCGACGGAAAAGATAACCGGCGTCGAAACATATTCAAGCGAGACGATCCTGAAAAACGTGCGGGTGCTCGCCGTGGATCAGGCCATCGAGGAAAAGGACGGCACCAAGGTCGTCGTCGGCAAGACCGCGACTATCGAGCTCGATCCGCAGCAAGTCGAGATGCTCGCTCTTTCGCGTCAGATTGGGACGATCTCGCTGACGTTGCGCAGCCTCCTTGATTCGCAATCGCCGACTCCGGAGGGCGGCGAAGTTAAGAACGAAAAAGATTCGCGGGGGGTTAACACGGTGCGTTACGGCGTGAGCACACAGTCAGCAGTGCACTGACCGCAGAGGGAACATACATGGCACCAGGGACACCGATCCGTGCGGCGGCTCTCGCGGGCCTCGTGTCATGCGTAGTGTTTTGGACGCTGGCGCACGGCGCTGTCAGTGCGGCCGAGCTGTCGGTCGAGCCGCAGACGCAAACGATCGTGGTCGCCGCCAGCGACTACGGATCGCGCGCCGTCGCGCTCGGCGTCGGCAAATCGGTGGTCATCGATTTTCCGCGCGACATCAAGGATGTACTGGTCGCCAATCCCAAGACCGCCAACGCCGTGATCCGTTCGTCGCGTCGCGCTTACGTCATCGGCAATGAAGTCGGCCAGACCAACGTGTTTTTCTTCGATGCCGACGGCAAGCAGATGGTCGGCCTCGACATTGCGGTGACGCGCAGCCTCAACGGCATTCGCGCGGCGATCAAACAAGTCTTGCCGGAATCCGACATCCGCGTTGAAGGGATCGGAGACGGCGTCGTTCTGACCGGATTCGTATCAAGCCAAGCCGACGCACAACAGGCATACGATATCGCGACGCGGTTGCTCAATGCTGGATCGGGCGAGACCGTCGGCACCGGCAACAAAATCGTCAACGCGATCGTCGTTCGCGGCCGCGACCAGATCTTGCTCAAAGTAACAGTCGCCGAGGTCGAGCGCGACCTCGTCAAGCAACTCGGCATCAACCTTTCAGGCTCGATCGGTTACGGCGCTGCCGTGATCAATTTCAACAATACCAATCCGTTCACCGCGTACGGGCAGTCGCTCAGCGGCTCCAGCGTCGCCGCCGGATGGAAATCACTCACGGGCACGTTGCAGGCCATGGAACAGGCCAGCGTCATCCACACGCTCGCCGAGCCCAACCTGACCGCGATCTCCGGAGAAACCGCGACGTTCTTGGCGGGCGGCGAAGTTCCCATCCTGAACGGCTATAGCTGCACCGTTGCGACCGCCGGTAGCGCCGCGCAAAGTTGTCAGCCTTCGATTACCTTCAAAAAATTCGGTGTCAGTCTCAATTTCACCCCGGTCGTGCTCAGCGAAGGCCGCATCAGCCTCAAGGTTATGACGGAGGTGTCGGATCTCTCTTCTCAAAATTCGCTGACGATCACCGAACCTGGCACCACCAATACCGCGACTGTCCCGTCGATTCGAACGCGTCGTGCCGAAACGACTGTCGAAATCCCCTCCGGGGGCTCGCTCGCCATGGCCGGCATGATCCAGAACTCGACCAAGCATAACATCAACGGCTTTCCCGGGCTGATGGAGCTTCCCATTCTCGGCCCGCTGTTTAAGAGCAACGACTACATCAACCAGCAAACAGAGCTGATGGTTCTGGTGACGCCGTATATCGTGCGTGCGGTAGCGCAGAAGGATCTATCGCGGCCCGATGATGGTTTCGCCGATCCCAGCGATCCGGCGCAAGTTTTGCTTGGCCGGTTCAACCGCATCTACGGCGTTGGCGGAACCGCCGATCCACCCGACAATTACCGCGGCAAATACGGCTTCATCCTGGACTGACTTGCGGCACGAGGAGACGACGATGCAGATTGTCCAGAAAAAGATCGCCGCCGCGGGCCGCGGAATCGTGGGGCTCGCAATTCGCTCTGCGATCGTCGGCGGATGCGCGATCTTCGTCTGCGGATGCAATACCGACCAGCAGGTCGCCGCGGTTCCAGACGTCCCCACCGATTACCGGTTGCGGCATCCGATCACGCTCAGCGAGACGGACCATTCCCTCCAGGTCTTTGTCGGCTCCAGTCGCGGCGATCTCAGTGCGACGCAGCGCGCGGAAGTGCTGGCATTCGCGCAGACCTGGAGACGAGAAGCCACAGGCGGTGTGGTAGTGAATCTGCCGACCGGGACCAGCAACGAGCACGCGTCGGCGGAAGCCGTGCGTACAATCCGGTCGATCCTTGCCGCGAGCGGGGTGCCGGCGGACGGAATCGTGGTGCGCGGCTATCAGCCGCCAGGACGCAATATCGCGGCCATCCGTATCACTTATCCGCGGATTGGCGCGCAGGCTGGACCTTGCGGCCTGTGGCCCGAAGACATCGGGCCGAGTTTCAACCGCAACTATTTCGAGAACCAGCCGGTCTATAACGCCGGCTGCGCGACCCAGCGCAACCTCGCCGCCATGGTCGATAACCCGGCCGACCTTGTGCAACCGCGCGCCGAGACCCCGACCTACACGATGCGGCGCACGACGGTCGTGGAAAAATACCGGGCCGGCACCTCGACCGCGACGCAATATTCGACCAACGATTCATCCAAAATCAGCGACCTTGGCAAATGATGCTGTACGATGAAACCAGCTAGCCAAGCCGCCTTTCAAGACACCGCGGCTGCGGATGTCGCCGGTCGCGAAGAACGCATCGCGCCGGCGCCGCGCGTTTCCGTGCAGGCGTTCTGCGAGACCGTTGAGACCGCGGCCGCCATCCAGGCGGCCGGCGAAGATCGACGAATGGCCAAAGCGCATCTGCGTATCCAGATGGGCGGCCTGGTCGCCGCCATCGAGGCGTATCAGAGCTCGCCGACGCCGAACGTCATCATCCTCGAATCCGAAAGCCGCGGCGAAGATGTGCTCACCGGCCTCGATCAACTCGCTCCTGTATGCGATGCTGCGACGCGCGTCATTATTATCGGCCGCATGAACGACGTCGCGCTCTATCGTGAGCTGGTGCGCCGCGGCGTCAGCGATTATCTGATCGCTCCAGTCGGTGCGCTGCAAATTGTGCGCGCCGTGTGCGGCCTGTTCTCCGCGCCCGATGCCAAGCCGGTCGGTCGGGTCATCGCCGTGGTCGGGGCTAAAGGCGGCGTAGGCGCGTCTACCATCGCCCACAATATCGCCTTCTCCATCGCTCGCGACCTTACGCTCGACGCTGTGGTGACCGATCTGGATCTCGCATTCGGCACCGCCGGTCTCGATTTCAACCAGGATCCGCCGCAGGGCATCGCCGAAGCGGTGTTTTCGCCCGACCGCATCGATAACGCCTTTATCGACCGGCTGCTTTCCAAGTGCACCGATCACCTGAGCCTGCTCGCGGCGCCGGCGACCCTGGACCGCGTTTACGATTTCGGCGCCGACGCATTCGACGCGATCTTCGATTCGCTGCGTGCGACGGTGCCTTGCGTCGTTCTCGACGTGCCGCATCAATGGACCGGTTGGACCAAGCAGACGCTGATCGGTGCCGACGACATCCTGATCGTTGCCGCCCCCGATCTTGCCAATCTGCGCAATACCAAGAATCTGTACGATTTCCTCAAAGCAGCGCGGCCCAACGATCACCGTCCGCTTTATTGTCTCAATCAGGTCGGCGTTCCCAAGCGGCCTGAGATCAAAGCTACCGACTTCGCCAAGGCGCTGGACGACGAGCCGGTCGCGGCTATTCCGTTCGAGCCGCAACTGTTCGGCGCGGCGGCGAATAACGGGCAAATGATCGCCGAGATTTCATCGGGCCATCGTACCACCGAGATGCTGCGGCAACTGGCGCAGAAAATGACCGGCCGCATCGAGCCGAAGAAACAGCGTTCAAGCCTGCTGTCGCCGCTGTTCGAAAAACTGCTGCAAAGGCAATCGTAACCGTGAACGTCCGTCGGAGTCGCGTTAGTGTTTGGCAAGCGTCCCCTTCTCGGTAGTCCTGCCCCCGGTCTCGCGGAACCGCCGCAAGTGGCACCGCGTCAGGCAGCGCCGCCGCTTGCCTCGCCTCCCGCCGCTCCGGCGGCGCCGCAAGGCGGGCGTACACCGTTTCCGTCCGCAGGTCTCGGCGCGCCGATTATTCCGGCGCCGACGCCAAACCGGAACGGAGCAAGCGTACCAAATCCGCCGCAGCAAGTCCCCACCGCGGTCGATACGCGCCGCTCCGATGCTTACTACGAAACCAAGGGCACGATTTTTGGCGCGTTGATCGAGGCGATCGATCTCGGTCAGCTCGCCAAGCTTGACGTCGATTCGGCGCGCGAAGAAATCCGCGACATCGTCAACGAGATTATCGCGATCAAGAACATCGTAATGTCGATCGCCGAGCAGGAGGACCTGCTCGACGACATCTGCAACGATGTGCTCGGCTACGGACCGCTCGAGCCGCTGCTGGCGCGCGACGACATCTCCGACATCATGGTGAACGGCTCGGGCACGGTCTACATCGAAGTCGCCGGCAAGATTCAGAAGACCGCCATTCGCTTTCGCGACAATCAGCAATTGCTCAATATCTGCCAGCGCATCGTCAGTCAGGTCGGCCGTCGTGTCGATGAGTCGTCGCCGATCTGCGATGCGCGCCTGCCCGACGGCTCTCGCGTTAATGCCATCGTGCCGCCGCTCGCCATCGACGGGCCGGCGCTCACCATCCGCAAATTCAAAAAGGACAAGCTGACGCTCGAGCAGCTCGTCAGATACGGTACGATCTCGCCGGAAGGCGCGGAAATCCTCAAAGTGATCGGCCGCTGCCGCGTGAACGTCCTCATATCCGGCGGCACGGGCTCCGGCAAGACGACGCTGCTCAATTGTCTCACGCGATACATAGACAACGATGAGCGCATCGTTACCTGCGAAGACGCGGCCGAACTTCAACTGCAACAGCCGCACGTCGTGCGGCTGGAAACGCGGCCGCCGAACCTGGAAGGCGAGGGTCAGATCAGCATGCGTGATCTGGTGCGCAACTGTCTGCGCATGCGCCCGGAACGGATCATCGTCGGCGAGGTGCGCGGCCCGGAAGCGTTCGACCTGTTGCAGGCGATGAACACCGGCCATGACGGCTCGATGGGTACGTTGCATGCCAACATGCCGCGCGAAGCGCTCTCGCGTCTGGAATCGATGATTACGATGGGCGGCTACTCGCTGCCCTCACGGACCATCCGGGAGATGATTGTCGGCTCCATCGACGTTGTCGTTCAGGCGGCGCGCTTGCGCGACGGCTCGCGCCGCATCACGCACATCACCGAGGTCATTGGAATGGAAGGCGAGGTCATCATTACCCAGGATCTGTTTCTGTACGACATCTTCGGCGAGGACGCCAACGGCAACCTCGTCGGGCAGCATCGGTCGACCGGCATTGGCCGCCCGAAATTCTGGGATCGGGCGCGCTACTACGGCGAAGAGGAACGGCTGGCGGCCGCGCTCGACGCTTCGCAGCCGACCGATCTGGTCCGAAACTGACCGCGGGATCGACAATGAACGTATATGTCGTTTTTCTAATGGCGGTGGTCGCGATCGGCGGCGTCGCGTGGGTTTTCGTCTATCCGTTTCTCTCCGGGGAACGGAACGCCGAACGGCGTGTAGCGAGTGTCGCCCGCGCTGAACCGGCGGCGCGACGTCCCACGCGTGGTGTCCAGAAATCGCGGCGTGAGCAGGTCGAGGGGTCGCTTAAGCAGATCGAAGCTCGCAAGAAGACCGCCAAACGTGTGCCGCTTTCGGTGCGCATTGCCCAGGCTGGGCTCAAATGGTCGACACGACGATTTATGGTGACCGCCGGTACGCTGGGCGTCGGCATTTTCCTGCTCACCATGCTGCTGGGAACCGGAATCCTCGCTAGTCTTGGCTTGGCATTCGCGGCTGGGGGTGGGCTTCCGTTCTGGATTTTGCGCTTTCTGAAGAAGCGGCGGGAAAGCCGCTTCCTTGCGGCTTTTCCGGACGCCGTCGACGTCATCGTTCGTGGCATCAAGGCCGGTTTGCCCTTGCTCGATAGTCTCAAGCTGATCGCTGCCGAATCCGAAGAGCCGGTTCGCGGCGAATTCCTAAGCATCATCGAAACGCAAACGATCGGCATCCCGATCGGCGAGGCTTGCCTCAAGCTGTTCGAGCGCATGCCGGTGCCGGAAGCTAACTTCTTCGGTATCGTCATTTCCATCCAGCAGCGCGCCGGCGGCAATCTTTCGGAAGCGCTCGGCAACCTGTCAAAGGTTCTGCGCGACCGCAAAAAAATGAAAGCCAAGATCCAGGCCATGTCGATGGAGGCCAAGGCCTCCGCGGGGATCATCGGCGCGCTGCCGCCCGCGGTGATGACGATCGTCTGGATTACGAGCCCGCAATACATCTCGCTTTTGTGGACTGAACCGCTCGGGCGCATGATGTTGGCTGCCTGCGCTGTCTGGATGTCGATGGGCGTCTTCGTCATGCGCAGGATGATTAATTTCGATTTCTGAGGCACGCGATGTTGCGCCAACTTGAGCAGTTCATCGATCCGCACTTTCTTACCATGTTGTTCGCCGCGATCGCGGCGGGCGCGACCGTACTTACGCTGGCCATGCCCTTGCTGGTGAGGGACACGTTGTCCACCCGCATGAAGGCGGTGGCCTTCGAGCGCGAGAAGATTCGGCAGCGCGAGCGCGAGCGATTGGCGCAGGGAAGCAAGATTACGCTACGGCAATCTCCGAAAGCGTACATGAAGACCGTCGTCGAGAACTTCAACCTCAGGAAATGGGTCGGCCAGGACCAGGCGCATGCGATGCTCCTTCAGGCCGGCTATCGCGGACCGGCGCCCTACGTCACCTATCTTTTCTTCCGCATGGTGATGCCGGTCGCCATGCTGCTGGCGTCCCTGTTTTACGTGTTCGTGGTGGTGCACCTCGATCAGCCGACGATGATCAAGCTCGGAATTTCGATCGGCGCGGCTTATTTCGGGATGTTAAGTCCGAATCTTTTTCTCAAGAACAGGATTCAGCGGCGGCAGGTCTCGATCAAGCGCGCGTTCCCGGATGCCCTCGATCTGCTTTTGATCTGCATTGAGTCGGGCATGTCGGTGGAGGCTGCGTTTCAGAAAGTCAGCGAAGAGATCGGAACGCAGTCCGTCGAGCTTGCCGAGGAACTCACGCTGACGACGGCGGAGCTGTCTTACTTGCCGGATCGCCGCAAGGCTTACGACAACCTGGCGCAGCGCGTCGGTCTCGACGGCGTGAAGGCTGTGTGCCTTGCCTTGCAGCAGGCTGAACGCTACGGCACGCCGCTCGGAATGACCATGCGCGTGCTGTCGCAGGAAAATCGCGACATGCGCATGTCCGAAGCCGAGAAGAAGGCCGCCGGCTTGCCGCCGAAGCTCACGGTGCCGATGATCCTGTTTTTTCTGCCGGTGCTGTTTATCGTCATTCTCGGTCCGGCCGCGATCCGCGTGATGGCAATCCAGTAGAGCCTATCGCGCTTCGTTCCCGCTCTCGCGACGGACAGGTTTTGCGCGGGAGCGGTATTAGCTGGAACCGGCCGCAGTGTGGACGTCCCGGTTCGGGTCGTGCAGGTCTTTGCGATGAGCGAGCATCTGCCGAAGATACGCGACGTTGGCGGCGGCCTCATCCGGCGGGAGGTCGGCGCGCGCGATGGTCTCGGCTTCGGCGAAGCGACCTTGTAGGCCGACCACGAGCGCGAGGTTCTGTCGTACGCGTGGATCGACCGGAGGGTGCGCTGCCGCGCGGCGCAGGGTCGATTCGGCCTCGTGGAGGTTTTTCGCCAGCGCGTAGGAGAGTCCGAGATTCGACAAGACCGAGGATTCGTCCGGCGCGATTTTCAGCGCTGTCAGATAATAACGTTGTGCGTCGGCATGGCGGCCCATTTGGTCGAGCACGGCGCCCTGCGCAGACAGAATATGCCAGTCGGGCTGGTCGGGCGAATGCGCGCGGTCCAGCACTTCTAACGCCTGATCATAGTTTCCGGCTTCCGCCAGCGCGCGCCCGTAAGCGCCGAGCACGGCCTTGTCGTGCGGAGCCGCGATAGAGGCTCTCTCGAGGATCGCAACAGCTTG